>ERZ1673960.6-NODE-6-length-237178-cov-26.786929_pt1 | contig 237178 bp, 218 predicted proteins | sample MGYA00580190_ERZ1673960 | MGnify/ENA primary metagenome ERZ1673960 (study PRJEB41334, sample SAMN05608106) | rock metagenome | biome: terrestrial subsurface; feature: shale formation; material: shale | place: USA: Pennsylvania ...
GAATGCGCGACCTACGGTGGGTGGGGGCCGATGTCGCGATGGTTGTTGTCGCGCAGAATGCGCGACCTACGGTGGGTGGGGGCCGATGTCGCGATGGTTGTTGTCGCGCAAGATGCGCGACCTACGGTGGGTGGGGGCCGATGTCGCGATGGTTGATGTCGCGCAGGATGCGCGACGTACGGCGGTGGGGGGCCGATGTCGCGATGGTTGTTGTCGCGCAAGATGCGCGACCTACGGTGGGTGGGGGCCGATGTCGCGATGGTTGATGTCGCGCAAGATGCGCGACGTACGGTGGTGGGGTGTTCGATGTCGCGATGGTTGATGTCGCGCAAGATGCGCGACGTACGGTGGTGGGCGCCGATGTCGCGATGGTTGATGTCGCGCAAAATGCGCGACCTACGGTGGTGGGGGCCGATGTCGCGATGGTTGATGTCGCGCAGAATGCGCGACCTACGGTGGTGGGGGCCGATGTCGCGATGAATGATGTCGCGCAAGATGCGCGACCTACGGCGGTGGGGTGTTCGATGTCGCGATGGCTGTTGTCGCGCAAGATGCGCGACGTACGGCGGTGGGGTGTTCGATGTCGCGATGGTTGTTGTCGCGCAGAATGCGCGACGTACGGTGGGGCGATGTTTGATGTGGCGCAAGATGCGTGGCGCACTTCGACCTAAGTCGAATGTTTAATTTTTATTGGCTTGCATATGCTTAAACCAAATCTATTTGGTTGCGGAGTATGTATATGCAGGCCTATCACCAACTTTATTCTGATGCTCAGCAAGATCCAGAGGGATTCTGGCTTGAGCAGGCGCATCGTTTACATTGGTTTAAAGCGCCCCAACAGGCGGCTAATTTAAAAACCAATGGCTTAGCCGATTGGTTCCCCGATGGCGAGTGCAATATTAGCTATCAAGCACTGGATGCGCAGATAGAAGCGGGGCGAGGCGAACAAGTTGCCCTGTACTACGACTCTCCCGTTACGCAAACCAAACAGCAGTGGACATTTAACCAGTTGCGCGACGAAGTGGCGCGCTGCGCGGGTATGATCCAGGCGACGGGTGTGAGTAAAGGCGACCGCGTGGTTATTTACATGCCGATGATCCCACAGGCAGCCATTGCGATGCTGGCGTGTGCGAGACTAGGCGCGATTCACTCCGTTGTGTTTGGTGGTTTTGCGGCACACGAACTTGCAATCCGTATTGATGATGCGGAACCTGCATTGCTGATTACCGCCTCATGCGGTATTGAGGGGCAGCGTGTGCTCGACTATAAACCCATTGTCGATAAAGCACTGCACGAAGCTGAACACCCGCCACAACATGTGATTGTGTATCAACGCTCGCAAAGCCACGCGTCGATGCAGTCACCTCGCGATATTGACTGGGCAAGCGCAATAAAAGACGCACCTGCGGTTGATGCGATGCCGGTAAATGCCACTCATCCACTGTATATTCTATACACGTCGGGAACCACGGGACGTCCGAAAGGGGTGGTACGTGATCATGGTGGCTATGCTGTAGCGCTCAATTTCTCTATGAATTACGTTTACGGTATGCATCCCGGAGAGACCTTATTCACTGCCTCAGACGTGGGCTGGGTCGTCGGCCATTCTTATATTGTATATGGTCCGTTGTTGTTCGGTTGCAGTTCTATACTCTATGAGGGAAAGCCGATTAATACACCCGACGCTGGTGCGTTTTGGCGAATTATCCAAGACTACCAAGCATCGGCTGTATTTTCGGCACCGACGGCGTTTCGTGCCATTAAAAAAGAAGACCCTCATGGTGAGCATTTAGCCAAATACGATATTAGCGCGTTAAAGCGCATTTACATGGCCGGTGAGCGGCTCGACCCCGCTACGCTCGAGTGGACTGAGCATCTGACCGATCGTCCGGTGTATGACCACTGGTGGCAGACTGAAAGTGGTTGGCCAATGTGCGCTAACCCCGTGGGAGTAGGCGCTACCCCTGTCAAGCCGGGTTCTTCAAGCCTACCTGTGCCGGGTTATGAATTTGCCATCCTCGATCCACAAGGTCAGCCATTAGGCGCTAATGAAGAGGGTTCCGTGTGCTTGCGTCTGCCGTTGCCGCCGGGCTGTTTACCGACGGTGTGGGGCGATGAACAACGTTTACAGGATAGCTACCTGAAGGCGTTTCCGGGTTATTACTGCAGTGGCGACGGGGGGTACATGGACGACGATGGCTATGTATTCATTATGGGCCGCACTGATGACGTGATTAATGTCGCAGGTCACCGCTTGTCGACCGGCGAAATGGAAGAAGTATTGGCGCAACATACTGCTGTCGCCGAGTGTGCGGTTGTCGGTCAACCCGATGAACTCAAGGGCGAGTTACCGGTGGGGCTGGTGATTTTGAAAAATGATGCGCAGATCTCAACAGAGGAATTGCAGGCGCAACTTATTGCTCAAATTCGCGAGACGATCGGTGCGATTGCATGCTTAAAAACGCTCTACGTTGTGCCCAAGTTGCCCAAAACGCGCTCAGGGAAAATTTTGCGCCGGTTGATTCGACAAGTATTACAGGGCGACACCGTGGCGGTTCCTTCGACCATAGACGACCCGGATAGTGTTGAGATGATTCAAACCGTGGTAAAGCAGCAAAATGAAGCTAGGAAAGTCAGTTGAAATACCGTTAGAATAGAGCCTTTGTGAGTCAATTTAACGGGTATTGAATGACACTTTCTATTGTCGCAGTTGTTTTGGGTTTAATTGTCTTAGTCTGGAGTGCTGATCGCTTTGTCGAAGGTGCTGCCGCAGTTGCCAAAAACTTAGGGATGGCGCCGCTTGTTATCGGCATGGTGATCATTGGCTTCGGTACTTCAGCGCCAGAGATGGTGGTCTCGGCGTTGGCATCATCACAAGGTAACCCAGCGCTCGCGCTAGGCAATGCGTACGGTTCCAATATCACGAATATCGCTTTAGTGTTGGGCTTAACGGCCGTGTTGGCACCGATTGCGGTGCAGTCGGGGGTGATCAAACGTGAGTTGCCGGTGCTGATCGCGATTACTTTATTGACGGCTGCTTTTCTGTGGGATTATCAAATAACCGCCATTGAAGCTTGGGTCCTGTTAGCTATCTTCGCGATCTACATGGGTTGGTCAATCTGGTTGGGCAAAAACAGTAGCGACGATAGCTTGGCCGCTGAGTTTACCCAGGAAGTCGACGCTAATCCGGTGTCGATGAAGCCTGCGGTTATCTGGTTGATTATTGGTTTAGTGTTATTGGTTGTGAGCTCCAGAGCACTCGTTTGGGGGGCGGTAAACATTGCTACTGCGCTTGGTGTGAGTGACTTGGTGATTGGCTTGACTGTGGTCGCTATTGGTACATCGCTGCCAGAACTCGCCTCTGCCATTGCTGCGACGCGCAAAAACGAGCATGATTTGGCGTTGGGTAACGTGATTGGTTCGAACATGTTCAATACCCTAGCGGTCGTGGGTATTGCAGGTGCGATTCATCCGATTGATTTAGAACCGTTGGTGCTGTCGCGTGATTGGGTCGCAATGGCCGGTCTCACACTATTGTTGTTGCTGTTTTCTTTGCGAGTTAATCGTTTAGGCCGAATTAACCGCGTACATGGTGTGACGTTCTTAGTCCTTTACGTTGCTTACACGGTTTATCTGATAAGCACGGGATTCACACCCGCGTTAACTAGTTAAATAGACTGACTATAAAAATGAGCCGCGCGAGTCGCGGCTTTTTTATTCCATTATTGTTGAAAATCGTTCGCATTAGCATTACACTCATTAATAGTAAATTACGAGGTGATGTTCAGTGTACGTTTGTTTATGCAAAGGCGTTTCGGATAAAACCATTGCTAAGTCAGTTGCTACTGGCGAGGTGTCTAGTATGCGAGAGCTCCGTCAGCAGTACGGTGTGGCTTCGCAGTGCGGTTGCTGTAAGCAATGCGCTAAGGAAGTCTTGAATGAGGCTTTAGAAAAACGTAACGATCATGTGCTGCCAGGCACTAAAATTCCTACTACGGTGTGCTACACTTAGCTGAGTTTCTAATTTTAGAACCAGCTTAAGGAGCACATCCCGCATGAAAGGTGACGCAAAAGTCATTCAGCAGCTTAATAAGGTGCTGACGCTCAAACTGACCGCTATTAACCAGTACTTCTTACATGCGCGCATGTTTCGAGACTGGGGTTTTGAATCCCTCAACAATGTCGTTTATAAAGCGTCTATCGAAGAAATGAAGCACGCTGACGTGCTCATTGAACGGCTGCTGTTTTTAGAGGGTATGCCGAACTTACAAGAGCTTGGCAAGCTTTATATCGGTGAAGACCCACGTGAAATGTTAGAAATGGACCATAAGGTTCAGTTCAACGATATCAATGCTATTCGTGACGCCGTTAAAGTCTGTGAAAGCCATCAAGATTACGTCAGTCGCGATGCGCTGAATAAGATTCTTGATAAGCAAGAAGAGCATTTAGACTGGTTAGAAACACAAATTGATTTAATGTCGCGCCTAGGTACAGAAGTATACCTTCAGTCGATGTTAAAAGAGGAGGACTAGAATGAAAGCAGAGAACAAAGTCGTCGAGCAGTTAAACCGTTTACTCGCTTTCGAACTGACCTCTATTGACCAATACACATCCCATTCGCGCCAGTATGAAGACATGGGTTTGATGAAACTGTATGAACGTATCAATCATGAGATTGATGATGAGCGGGGTCATGCTGACCTATTGATTCGTCGTATTCTATTTTTGGAAGGTAAACCTAATATGTCCAACCGCGAGCCTCACAATATCGGCTCGGACGTGCGCGAAATGTTAGAAAATGACCTACAGCTGGAATACAACAACGCTAAAACCCTGCGTGAAGTGATCGACTATTGCGAGCAAGTGGATGACTATGTCACACGTGATATGTTGGTGGGAATTTTACGTGATACGGAAGAAGACCACGCCTATTGGCTGCGTATCCAATTGAACCTGATGGATCGCTTGGGTGAGTCGCTTTATTTGCAAGGCATGAAGTAAAATTAACCTCTTTCAATCATAGAAAACGCGGCAGAGTTAGCCGCGTTTTTTGTGTTGCCTGCTCTGGCAGGGTTTACCAAAACCGCAGACGTCTTAACAATAAAAACTCGACCACGGCGATCCCCAAGAGAATCCAGCAGAAAATCTCAAAGGCACTGGTGTTCTCTACGCCAGGCATGCCACCAATGTTGATACCAAACACCCCGGTTAAAAAGCTCAATGGCAAAAATACGCCTGCGATGACTGAAAGCCAGTAAGTATTTCGGTTCATCTTTTCGGCGACCGCTTGTTGAATTTGCTCGCGCTGCATCCATACTTGTTCAAGCATCAGATCGATTTGCTCCAATAACCGCTGAGTGGTATCGCGCTCATTCAGTAGCCACTGATGCAACTCCGCGTCGACCCATTTCTCGCTCTCACTGGTAAACTTATCCAGTGCGGCTAACTGCGGGCGAATAAAGCGGTTCAAGCGCAGCAGACGGCGATGCATGACGGTCAGCTTCTTTTGTTGCTCCGCTGTGTTATCAAAGCCTTCCGTCTCCATTTGCTCGACGTTGAGCTCAATATCGTCAATGACATCTTCGATCTTCTGGTTTAACTGCTCGACAAGGTGAACCAAAAAATCATTGAGGCTTTCAGGTCCCTGTTGGTTTTGCAGGTCATCACGTATATGCGCTACTGCTTTGAAATGGTGCTTGCGAAACGTATACACAGTGCCTTTATAATAGAGGATGCGTAAGCTCATCATATCTTCAGGTTGAGCCCCTTCATTGAGGTTTACGCCTCGCAATAACAGTACAAAGCCGTCTTTGAGTCGCTGAAAGCGTGGACGCGTATCTTCTTCAAGCATGGCGTCAATAATAGATTCGGGAATATCAGCGGCTTTCAGCCATTCATTGATACCTTCCACGTCACGCTGAAAGTGGAACCAACAACCGGGGCGAGACTTAACAGTGTCGTCGTTGGTGATCGCTTGCGCAGGGTGCTGGTTAAAATCCCAAGCATCGATTAAAAAGTTCATAAAGCGCTCCAATAATAAGCGCCCAAATCACATAAGTGATTGATTGTTGAGCGCTTAGTCAGGTAATTGACATATATTGGAATCAAACACCACTAAATGGTCGAAGTCAACATTTATCCCTACCATTTGACCAGACTGCAAGGGTTGGTGTGAAGGCCCAACTGCGAGTACATGTTCATGGTTGTCTAAGGCAAGCGTATACAGGTAATGCGATCCGCGAAAGCCGCGTCCAACAACTTTAGCCTGCAAGCGGTGGGGTTGCTCGGTTGAGACAATCAGCACATCATCCGGGCGCACGAGGAACGTGACGTCGTGATCGTCTTGATCACAGAGAACCTCATGGTCGATAACGCCCAAAGCACTGTGCAGTTGGTGCGATTTAATCTGGCCATTAAGTAACACCCCGCGACCAATAAAGTCGGCGACCAGTTCATGCTCGGGTTGATGGTAAAGCTCGTAGGGGGTATTCCACTGCAATAACTGACCGGCGTACATGACGCCCGCTTTATCCGCCATGGCAAAGGCTTCTTGCTGATCGTGGGTGACTAACAGTGCGGTAATACCTTCTTCTTTTAATAAGTTACGCACATCTTGAGCTAACAGTTCGCGCAGTTCTGCATCAAGACTCGAAAAAGGTTCGTCTAAAAGCATGAGTTTTGGCTTGGGTGCCAATGCTCGGGCAAGTGCAATTCGTTGTTGTTGCCCGCCCGATAATTCGTGTGGGTAACGGCTTTGGTAGCCGGTCAGATCGACCCGTTGAAGCAGTTGTTTTACGCGCTGCTTTTGTTCGACTTTCGACCAATTATTAATGCCAAAGGCGATATTTTCTTCCACAGTAAGGTGCGGAAACAAGGCAAAGTCTTGGAACATCATGCCTATTTGACGTTGCTCGGTGGGCATTTGCACTTTCGTTGAAGCGACTTCCTCACCATAGAGACGTATGGAACCACTGGTGACCTCAGAAAAACCGGCAATGGTGCGTAGCAGTGTTGTTTTACCACAACCGCTCGGTCCCAATAAGCAGCCGATATCGCCCTCATTCAGTGAGAACGAGAGTTGCTCAACAATACGCTCTTTACCTAACTCAATGGACACTGAATCAAGTTCTACTATCGGCTTCATTTAGTCTCCCGTTTTAATCGTTTGAGTGCGCAACGCACGTGACAACATCAGCACCGGGATTAACCCAACTAATACGATCATTAACGCTGGTGGTCCGGCATCGGCGAGTCGTTCATCGGATGCCATTTCGAATGCCTTTACCGCCAACGTATTAAAATTAAAAGGTCGTAATACCAAGGTGGCGGGAAGCTCTTTCATCACATCGACTAATACCAATATCAATGCCGCAAGAATTGAGCTTTTAAGTAACGGCAAATGTATCCGGGTCATGATGCGACGTGAACTCGCGCCCAACGTGCGTGCGCTGTCATCCATTTGAGGTGTGATTTGCTCCAGCCCCGAGCTTATTGTCTGCAAGGAAATAGACAAAAAGCGCACCGTATAAGCAAATACTAAAGCAACAACGGTGCCGCTTAATAATAGACCCGGGTTCACGCCGAATAGCGATTTACTGAAATCGATAATGCGGTGATCAAGCCACGCGAGTGGAATCAAGATGCCAACGGCAATGACGATGCCTGGAATCGCATAGCCGAGCCCGGCGGTGGTTATTGCTGTGCGGATTGCTCGGGTGGGATGGCGACGGCGACCATAGGCGAGCCAGAGCGCTAACGCTACAGTTATAGTCGCGGCCAATAAACCTAACCAAAGCGTATTGAGTGTCAGTGTCCAGAAGGACGCCCGGGTCCAAATATCAGCACGTTCAATCGACCACATCAGTAACTGACTTGCGGGAATGGCGAAGCCGAGCACAATAGGAAGCCAACACACCGCCGACGCAAGCCACGCCGCTTTGCCACGTAACGGCTTTCTAAAGTTATTATTTTGGCTGCGGCGCTGATAAAACTTGGCTTGTCGACGTGAGTAACGCTCAATTAGGATAAGTACAATCACAAACAGCAGGAGAATCGACGCTAACTGCAACGCACCCTGAGCATCACCCATACCGTACCACGTGCGGAAAATACCCGTAGTAAATACCGTAACACCGAAGTATTCCATGGTGCCGTAGTCGGCGAGTGTCTCCATTAAAGCAAGCGTAACGCCCGTTGCGATGGCGGGTCTTGCTAATGGCAATGCAATACGGAAGAAACTGCGGACGGGACCGGCACCCAGTGTACGGGCGCTCTCAAAAGCAGCGGTTGATTGCTGCATGAAGGCCGCACGAGTAATTAGATAAACGTAAGGGTAAAGCACTAAGCTTAATACGAATATAGCGCCTTCGATGCTCCGAATACTGGGAAACCAATACTCACCAATGCTTAGGTCGAAGGTATCGCGTAATGCTTGCTGTACGGGACCGGCGTAATCGAGTAGGCCAGTATAAGTATAAGCGGAGATATAGGCGGGCATGGCTAAAGGAAGTAGTAGCCCCCAACTTACCCAGCGCCAACCTGGGAAATCGTATTGGCTTACGCACCATGCGGTGCTGACGCCGAGGATAGTCACGCCAAACCCCACCGATACCAATAGTATCAGTGAATGAGAAATGTACTCGGGTATCACCGTTTGCCAAAGGTGATTTAATATATCCCAATTAGGATTTAACAAAGATAAGGCCACCACAATAAGTGGTAGCCCTACCAGTGCCGCAACGCCGAACAGCACGAGCGGGCCGCGGGTCATAGCTGCTCCTTAACACCTAGTGAGGAATTAACGCCAGCCTGCCGAGTTCATTAAACGGACGGCTTCTGCGTTATTCTCACCTAAAATATCCATCGAAATATCGTCTTGTTTGAAGTCACCCCATTGCTTGAGGGTCTCACTCCACTCAACGCCTTCACGTACAGGGTACTCATAATTGGCTTCAGCATACCATTTTTGTGAGGCTTCTGAGAGTAGAAATTCGATTAATTGTGTGGCTTCATCGACATGTTTCGCATGTTTAGTGATGCCAATACCCGACACATTCACGTGGGTGCCATTGCCGTTTTGCGCCGGCCAGAAAATCTTAACTTTTTCGGCCGCTTCGCGTTCTTCAGCTTGGTCGGAATTCAGCATATGACCAAAATAGTAAGTGTTCGCTACGGCGATATCACACACGCCGTATGCGACGCCTTTAATTTGGTCACGATCGCCGCCGACCGGCGTACGGGCGAAATTGTCGACTAAATCCTTAGCCCAACCCATGATTTTTTGTTCGCCGTAGTGGTCGAGCAATGCCGCGACTAATGACTGGTTATAGATGTTATTCGACGAGCGAATACAAATACGGTCTTGCCATTGGTCGTCGGCTAGACTCATGTAATTTTCGAGTTTGCTTGGATCGACACGGTCAGGTGAATAAAAAATTGGGCGAGCACGCAGGCTCAAACCCACCCATTGGTCATCGCTGTCGCGAAAATGCGCTGGCACAGTTTTATGGGCGAACTCAGAATCGATCGCTTGAAACACGTCGGCGGTAACGGCACGATGCAGCGCGCCGGCGTCAACGGTTAAAAATAAGTCTGCGGGTGTGTTTTCGCCTTCAGCCTTTAACCGCGACAATAAGGCATCTGAGTTGCCCGTGAGCAAGTTGACCTCAATACCTGTTTGCTCAGTAAACTTATCGAGCAGAGGCTTGATCAATGCTTGCTTCCGCGATGAATAAATATTAACTTCAGCCGCTTGCGCAAAAGAACCTGCTAATGTGCTGGCACTGATAATGGCAGCCATTGCAAGCTTGAGGGGAGTAATTTTTATTGCCATATTCAAACCTCTTACTAATAATTCGCGTAGATTACATACTTAAGTGTATCAAAATTAAAATTTAATGATAGCCATTCTCATTTGAGTGGGTGTCAATGTCAAATAAAATAATAGAGCAGATGCTCATACTTTACTGGAGACCCTATGTCTGACTTATCCATGTTAGCGCTTATCGGTGTGCTATCGATTTGTTGCCAATGGTTAGCCTGGCGCATTAAACTGCCGGCGATTTTGCCGCTGCTGGTGTGTGGCCTCTTAGTGGGACCTACGTTAGGTTGGCTACAGCCCGATCAGTTATTCGATCATTTGTTATTCCCTGTGGTTTCCTTAGCTGTTGCGGTTATTCTTTTTGAAGGCAGTCTAACGCTTAAGTTTGATGAAATTCGTGGTCATGGTCGTATGGTGACCAACCTCGTCAGCATTGGGATGGTGGTTACTTGGATAACCATCAGTGTCGCGACGCACTTTATTATGGATTGGCGTTGGGAGATTGCATCGCTGTTTGGCGCATTGGTGGTGGTAACCGGACCGACGGTGATACAGCCAATGATCCGCTCAATTCGACCGATTAATAAGTTAGCCAATATTTTGCGCTGGGAAGGCATTATTATTGACCCACTGGGCGCCTTACTCGCAGTATTGGTCTATGAATTTATTATCGCCAGCCAAGATGTCGCAATGCTACACGCGTTGCAGGCTTTTGCGAAAACTATCGGGATCGGTTTCTTCTTTGGTTGGGCGGCGGCTAAGCTGCTAGGCCTCGCGCTAGGTCGAGGTTGGTTCCCGCATTACTTACAGAATGTCGCGACCCTGACCATCGTTTTGGGTGTTTTTGCATTGTCGAATGCCATTCAACATGAATCCGGTCTACTCACCGTCACCGTTATGGGGATGGCGATGGCGAATACCAAAAATCTTAATCTTGATGAGATTTTGGAGTTCAAAGAAACCCTCTCTGTGCTGTTGATATCGGCATTGTTTATTCTACTCGCTGCGCGATTGGATTTTGCTGATTTTGATGCCTTGGGTGTGCCGTCTATTATTTTACTCGCTGTCATTATGTTCCTTGTGCGTCCATTAAGCGTATGGCTGTCAGCTATCGGCACCGAGTTGCGCTTTAAGGATAAGTTGCTACTGTCGTGGATTGCTCCCAGAGGTATTGTTGCCGCAGCGGTATCGGCTTTGTTTGCGTTGAAGATGGAACAGTCGGGATGGACGGATGCATCGGCTATCGTGCCCTTGGTGTTCTTAGTCATCATGACAACGGTGGTGTTACAAAGCTTAACCGCTAAACCGCTAGCGCGACTGCTTGGATTAATTGAACCTCCGGCGCGTGGATTCTTGATTTTTGGTGCCAACCAGATGGCACGTGCGGTGGCATCGGTTCTGAAAGAACATGAAATCCCAGTCCGGTTGGCTGATACCAACTGGGAGAATATCCGTCTTGCGCGGATGGATAACTTACCTGTTTACTTTGGTAATCCCGCTTCGGAACATGCTTCGAATAATATCGACTTAACTGGTATTGGCCGCTTATTGGTGATGTCACCGTATAAGCAGCTCAACCCGCTGGTTTCTGTTTATTACCAGGACTGGTTTGGCAGTTCAAAAGTCCACGGCTTGAATAGTGGCGAGTCGGATTTCAGAGCTAGCCATCAGTTATCCGAAAACTATAAAAATACGCTCAATTTGTTTGGCGATAGCATTACTTACTCTAAATTGGCGAGTTTGCACTTCCAAGGTGCCAAAGTTAAGTCAACGCCGATTACTGAAAACTTTGGTTTTGAAGAGTATCAACAACAGTATGGTGCACGTGCGGTACCGATGTTTGCGTTGGATGATCAGAAAAAGATCCATATCTTTACGACTGAGCGCGAGCTTAAACCAGCACCGGGTTGGGTTGTTATTGCAATGATCACACCGGAGAAAAATACGGATGAGGGAGGCGAGTAACGCCGAGGATGTGCGAGTTTGTCCCGATTGCGATCAGATCAATTGGGTTAGTGGCCGCACATCCATTCGTTGTAAGCGTTGTGGCCACCTTCTTGGTGGTCACCCGCTGAGTGCTCAACACACGCTTGCGCTGATCATCGCTGCACTTATTTTACTCATCCCCGCGACAGAAATGACCTTTGTTGGTTACCGTGTTTCCGGTCAAGGTCAGCAAATCACGCTCCTTGACAGTAGCTTGACGTTATCTGCCTTTCATGAACAGTGGTTAGCGATTGTGGTGCTTCTTTCGGTGGTGATTCTACCGGCGCTTTTTTTGCTTGCTTCTGGCGTCATCCTTATTTGGCATAATCGAACTCACTATAAAATGGGACGCTGGCTGGTGCGAGCGGTTAAGTACATTCGCGTTTGGATGATGGCCGATGTGTTTTTGATTGGTGCGCTGATCAGTTTTATAAAATTAGCGGGCTATGCCACGATCGACTTTGGTTTTGGCGTGATTGCGTTCGCTGGCTTCGTGACGTTGTTGATGATGGTGGTTGATCGTATGAAGCGTCATCCATTATGGCCTGCGGATGAACGGGCGGTTAATTACCGTGCCATCGTCGGTGAAAGTGCGCGACAACATCAGGTGGTGGGATGTCCGGTCTGTTATGCGGCGAACCCAGCGCATCAGACGACATGCTGGCGTTGTCACGAACCCCTTTGGACTGTTCAATTTCGGCGCACTTCGCTGACGTTCGCGTTGTTGCTTGCGGCAGCATTAATGCTTATTCCTGCTCAGGTGTTGCCCATTATGGAGACCGTGGCGCTGGGTTCGACACAACCTCAAACCATCGTAGGAGGCGTATTATCGTTGTGGCAAAGCGGCGATATACCGATTGCGATTATTGTATTTGTCGCGAGCCTGGTCATTCCAATCGCTAAAATCCTTATTTTGGCGACACTCGCTATCTTGGCACGACAGGATACTTCAAAGCGCCCTAAAAGCGCGCTATGGTTGTACCGTATAACCGATTGGATCGGGCGTTGGTCGATGATCGATATCTTTGTTGTCGCAGTACTTGTTGCTTTAGTAAGAAACGGCGCCTTGATGTCGGTTTACCCGGGACATGCCGCAATCGCTTTCGCCAGTACAGTCATACTCACCATGCTGGCTGCGATGAGCTTTGATACCCGACAATTTTGGGTAAGGAAATCAACTGAATGACACATTGGACACGCAAACTTGCTTCACCGATTTGGCTAGTACCGATTCTGGCTGCGTTTATTGCCGGCTGGATGGTGTGGCAAGAGCGTGATCAGAGCGGGCCGGAAATTACTGTCCAAATAAAGGACGCAGAAGGCCTGCAAGCAGGAAAAACAGCGGTGCGAGTGCGTAATGTTGATGTCGGTCAGGTCACTCAGATCACATTATCGGACAATTTTGAGGCCGCTGAATTACATATTGAAATGAACGCCGGCACAGCGGACATGTTAGTCGAGGACTCCCAGTTCTGGGTGGTCAAACCGCGTATCGGGCGGCGTGGCATCTCTGGCCTTAACACCTTGCTGTCGGGCGCTTATGTTCAGCTCGAACCGGGCGAGTCGTCGCAGTCGCGCAATCATTTTACCGCGCTTGAGCAACCGCCAGTAACGGATGCGGATACGGACGGTAAACGTATTGTATTAGAGAGTGATAGTGCCGCTAATATTGTGGTGGGAGATAGCGTTCAATATCGTGGTGTTACCGTCGGTATTGTTGAACAAGTTGACTTCTCGGTTGAGGCGCGAGCAACGACCTACCATGTGTTCATTAAGTCCCCTTACGATGAGCTGCTAACCGAAAATACCCGTTTTTGGCTACAGCGCGGCGTGTCGTTCCGTTGGAAGCCGGATGGCGTGGACGTCTCCGTGGGATCGATAGAGTCGTTATTGGGGGCGGGCATCAGTTTTGGCGTACCTAATGGTCAGCCGTTAGGAAAGCCGCTGCAAGCGATGGCTGTTTTTGAGCTGTTTGCGAGCGAGGAAGAAGCCGAACAACAAGGATACTCACGGGGTATTGATTACGTGTTGTTGTTGGATGAGTCTGTCGATGGTTTGGCGGTCGGCTCGCCGGTCATGTTCAAGGGCATTCGCGTGGGAACTGTGGTCGAAGTACCTTTTCGTTGGCAACCGGATGAGAACTCCGGTCAACCCTTACGTTTGATTCCCGTATTGATACGCTATGAGCCTGATCGTCTAGAGGGCTTGGTCGCTTCAACGGAATTAGAGCAATGGCGACAACATTTGCAGCACTTTTTCGAACAAGGTCTGCGCGCTTCGATTCGCGCCTCGAATATTTTGACCAATACGTTGTACGTGGACTTGCGCTTCTATCCCGATGAGGAAGCGATAAAGCAAGACACCTTCGCGGGTTACCCTGTGATGCCGACGATAGTAAGCAACTTTAGTAGGCTCGAAGAGAAGCTCAATTCGATTTTGGATACCTTAAATAGTTTACCTCTGAATCAAAGTGTTAATCAGTTTACTGAAGCGATGGCATCCACGGATGAAACCGCTGAAGAAATAAAAGTGCTCACTGAGCAATTGAAAAAGATTGTTGCGCAACCTGGTTGGGAAGCGCTACCGCAATCTTTAGCGCAGTCCGTTGAGCGGCTTAACAGTATCCTCGCTGATTTTGATGCCGGCTCAACAAACAGAGAACAGTTAGAGCGAACGCTACAAAACCTTGAGCGTATGTCACGAGACCTCCAACCATTAGTCGAAACGCTTCGACGTAAGCCCAATGCATTATTGTTTAATACGGAAACAGAAAATGATCCAGAGCCTAAAGCAAAAGATTAATGTGCTATGCATTGCCGTCAGCACGGTGCTGCTTGTCTGCGCTTGCAGTGCGGTACCTGCCGATCAGGTAAAACACTATCGACTGCCTCATTTAAATCAGTCAAGCAACGGCTATTGCGATGCTCAATCGCGTCGTGTGCGTATTGACGCTGGCATTGGACAAGATGGTGTGATGGTTCAAAAATCAGATTTACTGATGGTGGAAGCTAAGAATAATCGTTGGTTAGGTGGCTTGGATTCGCAGCTACAGAATAGTTTGCAGCGGCGATTAACGGAGCAATGTGGGCAGACGCTGCAACTATCGCTCATGCAATTTTACGGTAATAATCAGGGGGAAGCCGTGGTGGCTGGCTATTGGCATTACCGTGCTGAGTCGAACGATGTTTTGAGTGGTCACTTTGAACAAAGAATTCCTCTCTCGAGCGACGGCTACGATGGCTTAGTGCGTGCACTTGATCGAGCATGGTTAGCCAGTTTGGACGAAATCGAGCAAGCCATTAATAACCAGTAACCATTGATATCGGCATCAATGGAATACGGCTGAAGTATATAGGCGTAGTTGCTATACTCCTGTTAGACATATCTGATAGGAGTGTATCTGTGCATCCAGCATTGATTCGATTAGGGGTTCTCATTTTAGCTATGAACACGGTCGTGCTAACGGCTTGTAGTCCATCCTCTTCACGCACAATCGCGCAAAATAATCCAATTGCGCAACTCGATTTAAAACAGTTACCCAATGCTGAATGGCGTTTAAGTCGTGCCGTGATTGAGGTAAGCTTCTGCCGCGATCGCACCAATGAGGCGTTATTGGCAAGCGAGTCAGAACTTAATGGTTGGCGTTTAACGGGCGATATCAGTGCTTTTCCGCCTTACCGACAAGAAGGGTTAAACGCACTGAATGAAGTCATGGGTGAGCAACCCTTTATTCTGTATCAAATTGATGGTTCGGTGAGTGCCTCTCGCTATCGTTTAGCGATGCCTGCATCGAAATCCGCGGGGGCGGTGGCAGAGCAGGTGTTCCCTGCTGTTGCAACCTTAGCCGGATCCGAACGCGTGTGCTTAAGTGCAGTTGACGAAGGAGCGACGTACTAATGAGTCAAATTAAGCCAATGATTGAGAATGCGCTTAAAAGTGCATTTCGACCCAAGTTATTAGATGTTAAAGATGAGAGTTACATGCATGCAGCGGGTGCTGATGCACAGTCACACTTTAAAGTGACTATCGTAAGCGATGAATTTGAGGGTAAGCGACTGATTCAGCGTCATCGTTCAGTGAATCGCGTGTTGGCCGAGGTACTTGGGCAGATACATGCTTTGGCGTTGCATACGTACACCGAGAAAGAGTGGCAAGCGCAGGGGCAGGCGCCTGATTCTCCTCATTGTATGGGCGGAGGCGGTTCAGTTTAAGCAGGTAAGATATGTTCTTGATAGCAGAACCCGTACAATAGCGAAAAATTTAAATTAGGGAATCACTATGATCATAAAACCAAAAATTCGTGGATTTATTTGCACCAACGCACACCCGGTAGGCTGTGCAGAAAACGTTCATCGTCAAGTGGAGTTTGTTAAGCAACAAGGCTCAGTTGCTGGCGGCCCGAAAAATGTTTTGGTCGTGGGTTGCTCAACAGGATATGGGTTGGCATCACGAATCACCGCCGCTTTTGGCAGCGGTGCACATACGTTAGGTGTGTGTTTTGAGAAGGAGCCTACCGAAAAGCGTACGGGTACTGCGGGTTGGTATAACACGGCGGCGTTTCATCAAGAGGCTGAAAACGCCGGCCTGCAATACCACAGTATTAATGGCGATGCGTTTTCTGATGAAATCAAACAAGAGACCATCGATTACATCAAGCAAAACATGGGCAAAATTGACCTGGTTGTTTACAGCTTGGCGTCGCCAAAACGTAAAGACCCAGAATCAGGTGAGGTGTATAGTTCGACACTGAAACCCGTAGGACAGGCTTATACCACCAAGACTTATCATACCGACAAAGATGAGGTGCATGATATTTCGCTCGAGCCGGCTAACGACGAAGAAATCGCCAACACCGTTAAAGTCATGGGTGGCGAGGACTGGGAACGTTGGATTAAACAATTGCATGATGCCGGTGTACTCGCCGAGGGTTGTCAAACCACCGCTTATACTTATATTGGCAAGAAATTAACGTGGCCGATTTATGGTCATGCCACTATTGGTCGAGCTAAAGAAGATTTAGACCGTGCCGCAGCAGCGCTTCGTGAGCAATACAGTGATATTGACCTGTCTGCCTATGTGTCTTCTTTAAAAGCGTTAGTGACACAAGCAAGTTCCGCTATCCCTGTGATGCCCCTTTATATCTCGCTCATTTATCGCGTAATGAAAGAAGAGGGGACTCATGAAGGCTGTATTGAGCAGATTTATCGCTTGTTCACCGAGGGCTTGTATCAGGACAATCCAACTTTAGATGAGGCGGGGCGACTGTATATGAATGGTTACGAAACCAACGAAAAGACCCAAGCCAAAGTGGAAGCCCTGTGGGATCAGGTGACACAAGACAATTTCCATGAGCTGGCTGACTATGCGGGCTATCACCAAGACTTCCTGCGCCTGTTTGGCTTTGGTTTTGACAACGTCGATTACGACGCAGATGTAAATCCCAAAGTAAACTGGTAAGCGGAGTGTAAAAAGTGTTAAAATCCAGACGATAAGTGTGGATTACGTTTTCTAGTCACTGGTATCGGTTTTACTAGAAGTGAGCCCTTATCAGTAACTTATTGATTTCTCAGGTTTCCAGTTATTATAGCTGGTTGTGATGAATCTTCCCTAACGAGTAGTGCAAACGCATATGATTACGATCAAAAAAGGGCTGGATATCCCAATTAAGGGTGCTCCCCAGCAGCAACTATCCGACGGTAAGGCCGTGACGACGGTCGCTACCTTGGGTGAAGAGTATGTCGGTATGCGCCCGACCATGCACGTGAAAGTGGACGATCGTGTAAAAAAAGGTCAGGTGATTTTCGAAGATAAAAAGAATCCAGGCGTGAAATACACTGCCCCTGGCGCAGGTAAGGTGAAAGACATCCTTCGTGGTGCTCGCCGTGTGCTGCAGGCAGTTGTAGTTGAGCTTGATGGCGATGAGCAAGTGACCTTTGAGTCGTTTGACAGTGCCAAGCTTGATGGTTTGGGTCGCGAAAAAGTGCAAGAGATTCTAGTCGAATCGGGTCAATGGCCAGCATTGAGAACGCGCCCATTCAGCAAAGCACCTGCTTTAGACGCTGAAGCTACCGCAATCTTCATCAATGCAATGGACACGAATCCATTGTGTGGCGATCCGACTGTTTATATTAATGAGCATAAACAAGCATTCATCGATGGTTTGAAAGTGCTTTCAAACCTGACTGAAGGCAAATTGTTTGTGGTTAAAGCTGCCGATGCAGAAGTGGATATCGGCGACACTAACGCACAGTTAGAGTCGTTCAGTGGTCCACACCCAGCCGGATTGGTGGGTACTCATATGCATTTCTTGAACCCAGTCAGCTTGAAGCGTCCCGCTTGGCATATTGGTTATCAAGACGTGATTGCCTACGGTAAGCTGTTTACAACGGGTGAAATTTTCACCGAGCGCTTCGTTGCGTTAGCGGGTGAAGGTGTTAAAGAACCTCGGTTGTTACGTACCCGTTTAGGTGCTGATATCGTTGATTTAACAGACGGTGAGCTTGCCGGTGACAACAACCGCGTTATTTCCGGTTCTGTATTGAACGGTCACACAGCAGATGATGCGCATCGTTGGTTGGGTCGTTTCCACAATCAGGTGAGTGTTATTCCAGAGGGCAATCATAAAGAATTGTTCGGCTGGATCCGCCCTGGTTCAGATTTACACTCGGTCACGCGTGCTTATGCGGGCCACTTCAATCCGAAGAAGCTATTCAGCATGACCACTTCATTGAATGGGTCTGCGCGCTCAATGGTACCGATTGGTAACTACGAACGCGTGATGCCGCTGGATATCGTACCAACGCTATTATTGCGTGACTTATTATCAGGCGATACTGATGAAGGTCAGCAACTTGGCTGCTTGGAGCTGGATGAGGAAGATCTGGCATTGTGTACCTACGTATGCCCTGGAAAGTATGAATACGGACCAGTGTTGCGAGACTGTCTCACTAAGATTGAGAAAGAAGGCTAACCATGAGCTTGAAAGATACACTCGAGCGTATTGAGCCGCAATTTGAAAAAGGCGGCAAATACGAGAAGTGGTACGCGCTTTACGAAGCGGTAGCCACTATTCTTTATACACCAGGTACGGTGACTAAGTCGACGACTCACATTCGTGATCGTATCGACTTAAAACGCATCATGATCTTGGTATGGATGATGACATTCCCAGCGATGTTCTGGGGTATGTATAACGTGGGTAACCAAGCCGCGATGGCGTTGGCTGAAGGTTATCAATTAGGTGACGCATGGCAGGTGGGCTTATTCCACTTGTTGGGTGGCGACTTTGGCGGCGATGCTGGCTGGGGCACTAAGATGTGGTACGGCGCGTGCTGGTACCTACCTATCTATGCGGTGACGTTTATTGTTGGTGGCTTCTGGGAAGTACTCTTTGCATCTGTGCGTAAGCACGAAGTAAACGAAGGCTTCTTCGTCACCTCGGTACTGTTCTCGTTGATCCTGCCTGCGACCACGCCGCTTTGGCAAGTTGCACTTGGTATCACCTTTGGTGTTGTCATTGGCAAGGAAATCTTCGGCGGTACGGGCCGTAACTTCTTGAACCCTGCGTTAACAGGTCGTGCATTCTTGTACTTTGCTTATCCAGCAAGTATGTCGGGCGACTCTATCTGGACTGCTGTTGATGGCTTCTCTGGTGCTACTAACCTAGGTAAGGCGGCGATGGGTCAAATCGACTACAGCAACACCGCACTTTGGTGGGACGCTTTCTTAGGTAACATCCAAGGTTCAGTGGGCGAAGTCTCAACTCTGATGATTTTGATTGGTGGTCTTGCACTGATTTACTTCCGTATCGCTTCTTGGCGCATCGTCTCAGGCGTGTTCCTCGGTATGGTCGTATTCTCAAGCCTGCTTAACCTGATTGGTAGCGACACCAACCCAATGTTTGCAATGCAGTGGTACTGGCACTTAGTACTGGGTGGTTTTGCCTTTGGTATGATGTTTATGGCAACCGATCCGGTATCAGCGTCATTTACGAACAAGGGTAAGTTTGCCTACGGTTTCTTGATTGGTTTCATGACCGTGATGATTCGTGTCGTCAACCCGGCGTTCCCTGAAGGCATCATGCTGGCAATCTTGTTCTCGAACGTCTTTGCACCATTGTTTGACTACTTCGTAGCACAAGCCAACATTAAACGGAGGTTAGCACGTAATGTCTAAGAAGAATGAAAGTTTAGGCAAAACGGTCGGTGTAGTGCTGGCGCTGTGTTTGGTTTGTTCTATCGTTGTATCAGGTGCGGCGATTGGTCTTAAACCAATGCAAGAGCGCAACGCTGCGCTAGCTATGCAGGAAAACATCCTTGATGCAGCCGGTATTCTAGAAAAAGGTATGGATGTGCCAGCTGTTTATAAAGAGCGCATTCAACCACTGGTTGTGAGTCTGAAAGACTATCAAGTCATGCAGGATGTTAACCCATCAGACTTTGATAACCGTAAAGCGGCGGGCGATCCTGAGCGTAGCACTAAACTACCAAAATCAGATGACCCTGCTGGCTTGGGTACGCGCGAAAATATGACCGAAGTTTACCTTATCAAAGACGGTAACGGTGGCACCAATGGCGCCGTGTTACATATCCGTGGTCAAGGTCTTTGGGGTACTATGTACGGCTTAATCGCGCTTGAAGACGACTTTAATACAGTTAAAGGCGTTAAATTTTACGAGCACTCGGAAACACCTGGTCTCGGTGGTGAAATCACCAACCCGGCTTGGGTTAAAACTTGGCAAGGTAAAGAGCTCTATGGCGATGACGGTCAAGTCCAATTCGACTTGGTGAAGGGCGGCGCTTCAGGCGAACACGAAGTAGACGCGCTGTCGGGTGCAACGTTAACCAGTAACGGTGTAGACGCACTGATTCAATTTTGGATGGGCGACGACGCCTACGGTCCGTTACTCGACAAATTGCGCAAAGGAGAGCTGACCAATGGCTAATGCAAAAGAAGTGAAGTCCGTACTCTTTGGACCGATATTTGCAAACAACCCAATTGCGTTACAGATCTTAGGTATCTGTTCAGCATTGGCGGTCACATCAAAAATGAGCAATACACTGGTTATGTGTATTGCTTTGACCGCGGTTGTTGCGTTTTCAAACTTTTTTATCTCGATTATCCGAAACCACATCCCTTCGAGCGTACGTATCATCGTTCAGATGACCATCATCGCGAGTTTGGTTATCGTGGTTGACCAAGTGCTGCGTGCTTACGCATACGAAATCTCGCGCGAGCTTTCGGTATTTGTTGGCTTGATTATTACCAACTGTATCGTTATGGGTCGCGCCGAGGCGTATGCAATGAAAAGCAGTCCAGGCATGTCGTTCTTAGATGGTATCGGCAATGGCTTAGGCTATTCATTAGTATTGCTCGTCGTTGGTTTTGTGCGTGAACTATTTGGTTCAGGTAGCCTGTTTGATGTGCAGATCTTACCTTTGGTTTCAGAAGGCGGTTGGTATGAGCCTGTGGGCTTGTTGTTAATGCCACCGAGCGCATTCTTTATCATTGGCGGATTTATCTGGGTACTGCGTACCTTCCGCACTGAACAAGTCGAACCTAAGGAGTAAGCACAATGGAACAGTATATTAACCTGTTTATTCGTGCCGTATTCATTGAGAACTTGGCACTGTCATTCTTCTTAGGTATGTGTACCTTTTTGGCGGTATCTAAGAAAGTTAAAACGGCTTTTGGTCTGGGTGTAGCGGTTATTGTTGTATTGGGTATTTCGGTACCTGCTAACAACCTTATCTATCACAACATTCTTGCACCTGGCGCGTTGGGCTGGGCAGGATTTCCTGACGCAGACCTGAGCTTCTTGCGTTTCTTGACCTTTATCGGTGTTATTGCAGCGATTGTCCAGATTCTAGAAATGGCGTTGGACAAATTTGTGCCTGCACTTTACAACGCGCTCGGCATTTTCTTGCCGCTGATCACGGTGAACTGTGCCATCTTTGGTGGTGTATCGTTCATGGTAGAGCGTGATTATAACTTCGGTGAGTCGGTTGTTTACGGCATCGGAAGTGGCGTGGGCTGGGCACTTGCAATTGTTGCTTTGGCCGCAGTGCGTGAGAAACTGAAATACGCCGATGTGCCTGATGGCCTACGTGGTCTCGGTGCAACGTTTATGTCAGTGGGTCTGATTGGTTTGGGCTTTATGTCGTTTTCCGGCGTATCTCTATAACCAGTGTGTTGAATCGATAAAAGTTAAAGGTACGAATCGATGGATATTCAACTGATTTCACTCAGTGTAGCGATGTTCACCATCATCGTACTAATTTTGGTCGCGATTATTATGTTTGCGAAATCAAAATTGGTACCTCAGGGTGATGTGGAAATCCTGATTAACGACGACGAAGACAAGAAAATCGTGACCCAGCCTGGCACTAAATTGTTGGGCGCACTCGCCAATGCTGGTATCTTCGTTTCGTCTGCGTGTGGTGGTGGTGGTTCATGTGGCCAGTGTCGCGTAACCATTAAAGACGGCGGTGGCGATATTCTACCGACCGAGCTCGACCACATTACTAAGAAAGAAGCGCGTGAAGGCGTGCGCTTGTCTTGCCAAGTCAATGTTAAGCAAGACATGAAAATTGAATTGCCAGAAGAAGTCTTTGGTATTCGTAAATGGGACTGTGTTGTTAAATCAAATGATAACGTGGCGACCTTTATTAAAGAGTTCGTTGTACAGTTGCCAGAAGGCGAAGAAGTACCGTTCCGTGCCGGTGGTTATATTCAAATCGAATGCCCGCCGCACCACGTGAAGTATAAAGACTTTGATATCGGTCCAGAATACCGTGGCGATTGGGAACGCTTTGGCTTCTTAGATGTTGAGTCTAAAGTCGACGAAGAAGTGGTACGTGCATACTCCATGGCGAACTACCCTGACGAGAAGGGTATCATCATGCTGAACGTACGTTGCGCAACACCGCCACCGAACGATTTGAGCTTGCCAGCAGGTAAGATGTCTTCATACATCTTTAGCTTGAAGCCAGGTGATAAAGTGACAATTTCAGGACCGTTTGGTGAGTTCTTCGCGAAGGAAACTGAAGCGGAAATGGTCTTCGTTGGTGGTGGTGCAGGTATGGCGCCGATGCGTTCACATATCTTTGACCAACTGCGTCGCTTGAACACCGATCGTAAGATCTCGTTCTGGTACGGTGCACGTTCTAAACGTGAGATGTTCTACACCGAAGACTTTGACATGCTAGAAGAAGAAAATGACAACTTCGAATGGCACGTTGCATTGTCGGATCCGCAGCCTGAGGACGATTGGGATGGCGACACAGGCTTTATCCACAACGTTCTATATGAGCGCTATCTGAAAGATCATGATGCGCCAGAAGACTGTGAATTCTACATGTGTGGTCCACCAGTGATGAACGCTGCGGTCATCAACATGCTCAAAGAGTTGGGCGTCGAAGATGAAAACATTATGTTGGATGATTTCGGTGGCTAATTAATGAACGTTTCTACAGTGAAACATGCATTAGCAAGCAAACTGTGGCTAGCCCTTTTGGGGCTAGCCTTTTTGGTTTCTTGCTCTGATGCGCCGCGTGTTATCAAAATGCAGGGCGCGACCATGGGAACCAGCTATCACATTACTGTGTTTAGTAAGGATCCTCGCTATGGTAAAGAAGAGATTCAGCGTCGTGTGGATACGGTGTTGGAGCAGGTCAATGCTCAGATGTCGACTTATGATCCTACATCAGAGTTGTCGCTATTTAACCAGCACCAGTCGACTGACCCTGTTGTGATTTCTCGCGCGCTGGAAAAAGTCGTTTCTCGCGCCATTGAGATTGCCGATGAAACGGATGGAGTGCTTGATGTAACTGTCGGACCTTTGGTGAACCTGTGGGGGTTCGGCCCGCAGAATCGTCCCGAGCAAACGCCAACAGCGGCACAGCTGGAACAAATCGAAGCTTATGTGGGCTATAAAAAACTCGCGATTGAGAACCATCAGTTGAGTAAGTCGCATCCTAAGGTTTATGTCGACTTATCGACTATTGCCAAAGGCTACGGCGTTGATAGGGTCGCGAGTTTGCTAGAAGACCTTGGGATCAGTCAGTACCTGGTTGAAATCGGTGGCGAAATCGTCGCTTCGGGTGGTAAGCCTGATAATGAGCCTTGGCGCCTCGCAATAGAAAAACCGGTTTCTACGGAACGTGCGGTGCAAGAAGTTGTCTCATTTAAAGAGGGCGCGTTAGCTACCTCCGGTGACTACCGAAATTTTTATGTTGAAGATGGACGTCGGTACTCGCATATTATTGACCCAAGAACTGGCGAGCCGATTCAACATAAACTGGTTTCAGTGAGCGTTTATGCTGATGATTGTATGTCTGCAGACGCCTATGCGACCGCACTCATGGTCATGGGACCCGAGCGCGCCAAAGCGTTTGCTCAGCAACATAAGCTGGCGGTGATGCTCGTATTTAAAACCGATGACGGTTTTCAGGAGTTTGTCAGTCCACAGTTTGAGCCTTTGCTGCAAAAAACGCACTAAGGACTGAGAAGGAGTACTCATGCAAACATTTTTACTGGTATTTGTTCTATTTGTGGTTGTCGTATTGGCAATGGCAGTCGGTTATATCATGCAGAAGAAGTCCATTTCGGGAAGTTGCGGTGGTATCGGCGCACTCGGGATGGAAAAAGCCTGCGACTGTGACGAACCGTGTGACAAGCGAAAAGATCGTATGCGTAAAGAAGCGCAATGGAAAGAAAACGAAATTCGTTGACCCTCAACAGTTATATCGTTATAACATTATGTGATTAGGGGCGCGGCAAGCGCCCTTGTTGTTTCGAAGGAGGGCTCTCAGTGAAACCGTTTGCACTAAATAGCGACAGTAAAGAAATTTATCTCGATTGCAATGCCACCACTCCTGTACTTCCGCAAATTGCGGATGCGGTGTCGCATACGATGGAGACGATATTTGGCAACCCCAGCAGCAGCCATGTGACCGGCCTCAAAGCGCGCTATATCCTCGATACAACTCGTCAGCTTGCCCGTCGTGTCGTCGGCGCATCTTCTGGTAAACTGATTTTTACGAGTGGTGCAACAGAGGGTATTCAAACGGCCGTCGTATCGGCGATTCGAGCGGCTGTCGATAACCCACAATCGCCACGTAGTTACCTCCTGTATGGCGCTACCGAACATAAAGCCGTGCCGCAGGCGCTGCAACATTGGAACCAGTTGCTCGGTCTTAATGCCGAGCTGAAAGCGATACCTGTGAATGAGCAGGGTATTCTTGACCATGAATTTATTGCGGAACATGTTGGACAGGCTGCAATGATATGCACCATGGCGGCTAATAATGAAACCGGTGTAAAGCAGGATCTGAGCGCACTTGAGCAGACTATTCGAACTCATGCGCCCGAAGTTCCTTGGATGGTCGATTGCGTACAGGCGCTCGGTAAGTTACCCCTTGCGCTCGACGATATCTCGATAGACTATGCGCCATTTAGCGGACATAAACTGTATGGCCCAAAAGGTATCGGTTTCATGGCGGTGCGCGAAAGTGCGCCGTTTACACCGCTTATTATCGGTGGTGGTCAGGAGTCAGGTTATCGCTCGGGTACAGAAAACTTGCCTGGTATCGCGGCGCTTCATGCACTGTTTGAATTGATGCTGGACCCGACGCAAACCACGTTTGTTGATCCGACAACGCTGGAGCACTATCGAGAGCAATTAGCGCGTACTTTGCGACAAGCTTTCCCGAGTATTGTATTTAACCATGACTTTTCGGTGTCGGTACCGACAACCCTTAATTTTTCGGTAAAAGGTGTTTCATCTAAAGATATTATGGATGTCTTGGATGCCAGTCATATCCGAGTGAGCTCTGGCTCCGCGTGTAGCTCGAAAGTGACGCGCAGTTTTGTGTTAGATGCGATGGGGTTAAGTGATTGGCAGAGTGAATCTGCGATTCGCATGTCATTTGGCCCAGCGACAACTCAAGCAACCGTTGATAAGGCGTGTGAGCGTATTCAATTGGTTGCTCAAGCGCTTCAACAGTCCTGTTTGATCGTGGCAGATACCAATAATGATCACGATGCGCAATTGGACGGTGTGGTTCAATTGAAGTATGACGATCATTGTTGTTATGTATTGATTGATCGAGAAGCCCGAGAAGTGGCTATTATTGATCCGCATCCCGCCTTAGCGGGCCGGTTAGAAAATCTTGTACGGTGTCAGAACTATGATGTACAAGGTGTATTGGTTAGCTCTGATGATAGCGATGTTCAACAAGCAGCATCGATGCTCCGGGCGATGTTGATCGGTGCTGAGCCGAACACCGATATGTGGGGTTGGCCTGAACATGCCATTGCAGGATGCGACGCGGTGCCGGCGGAGTGTGACTGCGGTGTTCAGGGTTGCTTGTCGGTCGGTCAACGACGTTTATTTAAACTCGGTGATGAATTGCCGACATTTTTACTGAGTGAGCCCGTCAAAGCCGCTGAGAGTTTGCGTGTTGATTTTGCGTTCTTAGGTGCACATCAAGCTATCCGTGATATTCAGCATTGTATTAGCGATACGACTTTGGTGTGTCCGCGCAAAGATGGCGAGCATCAATTGGTGTTAGCAAAGTCAATGCAAAGCGGTGCGGCGAGTATAGTTGAGGATACCCAAGCGTTATGGGAACGAGATGACATCACGATTATTGATGTACGTGAACGGCAAGAGCACGTTGTCGATGACTTACCGGCGCACGCGAGCGTCGTTAATGTTCCACTCACCGAAGCGATTCAGTTTATTCATGAGCATCCGCAGCTAAAATCGTCGCCTTTAGTATGTGTTTGCCGCTCAGGTCAGCGCAGCGGCGTGATGGCCGATGCGCTTACGCGATTAGGTTTTACTAAGGTACAACATTTGTCTGGGGGGCTTGCGCTGGCTTCCACACCAGTTTAGCAATGTAGCCTTCTTTACCCGCGAGCCAACATGCGGCATCACCGTGACACTGGATGTTCCAAATGTTGGCATCGCTGAGTTTATGCCATGTTTTACTTTGTAGATGAAATGCGGCAGCGCCCGAGGGGTTTGATGTGAGTAACCACTCTCCGTTATGGTCGACCTTATCAAGGCTGTATAACGTCCCGTCTAACGGCGGCTCTGGTAAAGCAGTAAACTTTCCTGACTGATAATGCCACAAGCGAGGCTGGTCATTTTGCTCTGCTTGCAGATGCCCACCAGCGATATAAAAGTTATCTTTACTTTCGGGATATACTGCAAAAATGCCAGCGCCAGGTCCTGATTGCATCGGCGTCTCGATAACATCAAAACGAATACCAAAACGGGCTTTAATGAGCACTCTTGCCACATCGGCATTGCCCGTCCCGATCATCCAAGTATCGTTGTGATAACGCACACAACTGCCGCTTGAGGCAAAGCCACCCTCGTTACTTTGCGGTTTTGCGCTCACTGCGCTGTTGGTTTTGATCCAGTTGCGGCCACTTGGACTGCGTACCATCCGCCATTCATCTCCTACGCTGTCCCCGGTAACCCAAGCTTCGCCCTGCGGTGAAATAGCCATGCAGTTTAAAAATGTATCGTTAGCGGCACCATAACGTAGGCGCCAATCGGCACCACCATTTTCCGTGAAGTAGATACGCGACTGACCATTGTCACCGATGCTGAGCGCGTAAGCACGTCGGTCGTCGATGGCTTCAATATCACGAAACTGCAAATCGCCGGGGCCCGGTTGTGAGTAGTCCCAACTGAAGCCCGCATCAGTTGAACGGGCGACACGGCCATCGACTCCGGATACCCAAATCGTGTTGCGACTTATCGGGCTGATGCCTATCCATTGTTGCGATTTAATCGATGTGACGACTTCAACTTTGGGCGGCTCCGGCGCATTAGACTGCGCGAAAACGGTCGTAGTAACAAAGGCGAAGGGCAACATTGATTTCTTGGCTATCGAAGCAATCATACTAACCTCAGGTTGCATTACTGTGCGTCAAAGCACAGATTATTCTCATTTTTACTATCATCGCCCATGAGATACAAATAAGTTGGCATAATATCTAACGCTGTCTTTAACGTTTTTGGATCTTCAGCCGGATACGCTTTAGAGCGCATCTTTGTACGGGTCGCTCCGGGATTTATGACGTTGGTGCGTACCGATGTGGTTTCATATTCATCCGCTATCACCTGTGCTAAGCCTTCAGTCGCAAACTTTGATACCGCATAGCTGCCCCAATAAGCGCGACCTTTACGACCTACACCCGATGACGTAAATACCACTGACGCAAATGGTGCTTTTTCTAATACCGGCATTAACGCCTGAGTCATTAGCATTGGGCCGGTGACATTGATTTGCAGCGCGTCATTCCAATCGTTTTCGTCAATATGAGTAAAGGGTGACAGAATCGAAAGAATACCTGCGTTGTGCAACACGCCGTCGAGATGGCCAAACTGCTGTTCGATGGTAGACGCCATGTCTTTATAGTGTTGTGCGGTAGCTCCTTTCAAATCGAGCGGCACAATCGCGGCCTGCGCATAACCGGCGGCTTCAATTTCGTCGTAGACAGCTTCAAGCTTGGCGGTGGTGCGGCCTAGTAGAATGACAGTCGCCCCATGTTGGGCAAAACTTAATGCGGCCTGGCGACCAATACCTTCACCTGCACCTGTGACCAATATCGTTTTGTTCGCCAGTAGATCAGCCGGCGCCTGATAGTCGTGTACCGTTTTGATTTGCATATTTACTTGATTCCATTGGACTGTTTGTAGATCGTTAAGCTATTGTACGTATATTCGAGTAACTTCTCAGCAAACGAATAGAATTTCTGGAAAAAACCTTTCATATTGATTCATACAGGTGTATAAAAATCGTTAAGCTGAAAGCGAATAACAATAATGCAAAAAAGGACTGGGGAATCCACATGAAAAAATTATTACTCCCATTGGCGATAGGCAGTGCCTTAGCACTTGTCGGCTGTGGTAGCGGTGACAGTGCACCGGTTTCTGAACAAGAAGTCAGTGTCGCAGCGACGCGTGTCGCTTTTGATCCGTCTAACAGTGTTATCCCTGTACCAACAAATATCCTATTGAGTGGTACAGTTGACGGCACCTTGAACATTCCAGTTGCCGATCCATCCGACATCAGTAATCCGCAAGTTGCTTTAAATGGTCTCGATGGTTGGGGCACTCACTCAACACTCACGTTTGATTTTTCTTTGCCGGTTGACGAAAACGGCGATTCTGTCACTGTGACGCCTGCTAGTTTGGAAGCGCAGGGTTCCATTCGTATTTTTGAAACGGTGCAGGGTGGAAGCGCAGTATCAGAAGCTTGTGCGGCGGCAAGCCCTGCGGCGGCATGTGCCGTTGTTGGGGAGCTTGAACACGGCACCGACTTTACCGTAAAAGCCGTTGATAGCAATACCGTGGCTATTGTTCCATTGCGTCCACTGAAGCCTAAAACCGGTTACATTGTCGCGTTAACAAATAATATCCAAGATTCTTTAGGTCGTGATGTAAAAGCCTCACAGACCTATACGCTGATGAAGCGTAATGCTGACGAGAACCCGGTGTCTGGTGATGCGTCGGCAGTGTCACTGCAACGTCTGATCAATAGCTACGAAGGCGCGCTTGGTCAATATGGTGTCGATACCGACGGCGTTATTTATACGTCGAACTTCACCACTCAATCCGTTGGGGACGTGCTAAACGTCACTAAACAGTTGCTTGCACAACAAATCGCAGCACAGAATCCACCTGCGTTGGTTGCGCAAAATCAGAGCGTTTCGCTTGCTCAGGTATTGCAAGGGAACGGTGTGACTGATCCGCAAACCCTACAAATTGCTGCAGCTGCGCGCGTTTACGGTGGTCAGGTTACATTACCTTACTACTCGCCACTGCCTTCTCAATCGAATCCTCAGGCACCCGTTAATGGACGCTGGCGCGCGCAGTGCGATAGCCCCGCTTCAATTTTAGGTGCGATTCAACAGGGTGTGATTGACCCCGCTGGTGCGGGCATTCCAGCCGGCGCTATTGAAGATCCCAGTTTGTTGTTGCCACCCAACGCTTGCTTTGATTTCCCTGGGGTTGATGAAGAGCGCCACTTAACTAAGTTTAACCCCGTACCAGAAAAGCAAGATGATGTTGATGTACCGGCATTTGTGACTATTCCAGACCTCGCCGTTGTTAATCAAATTCGTCAGGCACGCGGTATGCCAACGCTTGATGGGGTGCCAGCGGGCGGTTGGCCTGTGGTCATCTTCCAACACGGTATTACAGGTAATAAGTCGAACGCAGCGGGTATCGCCGGTTCGCTAGCTGCTGCCGGTTTCGCGACGGTAGCGATTGATCATCCGTTACATGGTGACCGTGGCTTTGATTTGAACAATGATGGTACCGATGAAATCAATGCATCGGACAACGTGACTGCGTACATGAATCTGTCTAACTTATTAGCGGCTCGTGACAACGTTCGTCAGTCGATTGCTGATTTGATGGGTCTTCGTGTCAGCTTGAATTATTTCCAAGCAAGCGATGGCGCGCAGATAAACGGTCAAAAAGTGTTCTTCGTTGGTCACTCGCTAGGTGCTATCGCTGGTGTTGGCTTTACGGGTATCACTAATACACCGTTCCCTGAACAGTCGCCTCTCAGCGCACTGAATGGTCAATTTGCTGTACAAGCCACCTCACTGGCTATGCCAGGTGGCAGTGTTGCTAACTTCTTGCTTGCATCTCCGGCGTTTGAGAAAACAATTAAGAGCCAGTTGCTTTACTCAGGTAGCGAAGAGTTTGCCGCTGCGGTAAACGCTCAAGCAGAGCAGGCGGGTATTATTCCTGGCGGCGAAGGCTTCGACGCATTATTAGCGCAAGTTTATGATGGCTTTATTGCGCAAGCCTCTGAAGCTCAATTGGCGCAGATTAACTCAACCTTTGAACAGTTTGCTTTTGCAGCGCAGTCGGTATTGGATTCTGCGGATCCGATCAACTACTCAGCAGCGGTTGTCGCGAATGACTCACCTGTTCACCTGATTGAGGCGGTCGGTGATAGCGTAATTCCGAATAATGTAGCTGGTAAGCCGTTAGCAGGTACTGAGCCACTGATTCGTTTGATGGGCTTGCCGAGTGTATCAGCGACAGTGACTTCAAGCGATGGAACGCCTGTATCCGGCGCGGTTCGTTTCCCAGAGGCGACTCATGGTTCAATTGTTGACCCATCTGCTTCACCTGCTTCAACGCAAGAAATGCAAACGCAGATCTTCAGCTGGTTTGGTTCGGGAATGTTACAACTTCCTGTAACCAACGAAGAAGTGGTACAGTAAGCGACTGGTAATGAGTCGACTAAACTGAACGCAGACATTTGCGTATAATAAAGGCCAGCAACTTTGCTGGCCTTTTGTTTTGGAAATAGGAGAAGTTATGGAGTTTCTCGCCGATATTGGTGGCTTTATTATAAAAGCAGGTGTCATCGTTGTCGCACTTGTAATTATTTTAGGTGTTGTGGCACAGACTGCACAAAAGCAAAAGCGCGGTAAGGGTGAGCTTGATGTCACTGACGTGTCGAAAGAACTTAATGAAATGCGAGATAGCTTGCGTATTGAGCTTCTTGACGGTAAGGCGCAGAAAAAAGCACAAAAAGCGCTGAAGAAGGCCCGTAAAGGCGAGCACAGTCCGCAGTCAAAACTGTTTGTTATTGACTTTAAAGGCTCGGTTGATGCCAAAGAAGTTGATAGCCTCAAGCGTGAAGTAAATGCGATCGTTAGTATCGCGACTGATCAGGATGAAGTGCTTGTTCGCTTAGAGAGCGGTGGTGGTGTTGTCCACGGCTACGGTTTGGGGGCTGCACAGCTACAACGACTGATTGACCATGGTTTAAAGGTGACTATCGCGGTTGATAAAGTCGCTGCTAGCGGTGGTTATATGATGGCCTGTGTGGGCAATAACATTCTATCGGCGCCGTTTGCGTTCATCGGTTCGATTGGTGTGGTTGCGCAACTACCGAATGTCAACAAGTGGCTTAAAAATCATGATATCGACATTGAGCAGATCACGGCTGGTGAATATAAGCGAACATTAACGGTACTGGGTGAGAACACCGAAGAAGGACGTCGTAAATTCAAGCAAGACTTAGAGTCGATCCATCACCAGTTCAAAGAGCATGTCCAGCGTCACCGTCCTGAATTAGATATAGAAAAAGTGGCCACGGGAGAAGTTTGGACAGGTACTGAAGCGCTTGAATTGGGTCTGGTTGATGAGGTGATTACCAGCGATGCGTGGATGTTGAAGCAATTGGACACACACCGTATTCTTAAAGTGGAATACAGTATTAAGAAACCGCTCAGCGAACGTTTTGCAAAAGGCGCCGCGACGTTGGTCAATACGCTGAAATCTTCGTTTACACGCAGCGACGTGTAACCACTCGGCAGTTGCTGTGCGTTTAACGCATGGTAACTACCCCTTGATTTGCTTTTCTGCTAGGCTATGGCGGTTTTTTTAGTCCGATAGATAACAACAAGGACGCTTATGAGCGATAATAAAAAATTAAGTCTGACGACCCGCATTGTCATCGGTATGGTGGCAGGTATCGTGCTGGGTATGGCGCTACGCTATTTTGCAGGTGATTCGGCATGGGTCGATAGTTATTTGACCAATGGTTTGTTTAATGTCATTGGTCAAATATTTATCACATCATTGAAGATGCTAGTGGTACCACTTGTGTTGGTGTCCTTGGTAGTGGGCACGTGCTCGTTAAGTGATCCAAGCAAATTGGGACGTTTAGGCGGTAAAGCGGTCGGTATGTATTTAATAACCACCGCTATTGCGATTTCGATTGCTATTTTCTCGGCGATTTTGATTCAACCCGGTAGTGGTGTCGAACGTGCAAGTGACGCGACCTTTGAGCCCTCTGAGGCGCCTTCGTTGTCGCAAGTGATTATTGATCTATTCCCGGATAACCCAATTACTGCGATGGCAGAAGGCAATATGCTGCAGATTATCGTGTTTGCCTTATTACTGGGTATCGCGATGGCATTGGTAGGGAAGCCTGGGGAGCGCATCAAGGGCCTGTTTGAGGACTTTAATGAAGTCATCATGAAGCTAGTGGTGATTTTGATGAGCATTGCGCCTTATGGTGTTTTCGCTTTGATGGCTAAGCTCTTCACCGAAACCGGACTGGGCATGATATCCAGTCTGGCGAAGTACTTCTTCTTAGTGCTCATCGTGTTACTGATTCATGGGTTTATTATTCATCCATTCTTATTAGGCGTGCTGGCGCGTGTTAAACCGGGCATCTTTATTCGGAAAATGCGTGATGCACAACTCTTTGGTTTTAGCACTGCCAGTAGTAACGCGACCATGCCGATTACGCTTGAAACCGTGACTAAGCGTTTAGGCGTGAGTAACTCTGTCGGTTCGTTTACCGTGCCGCTTGGAGCAACCATTAATATGGATGGCACTGCCATCATGCAGGGCGTGGCGACGGTATTCATCGCCCAAGTGTATGGACTGGATCTGTCAGTCGCTGACTATCTCATGGTGATTCTCACCGCAACACTCGCATCAGTGGGTACGGCGGGGGTGCCTGGGGTCGGCTTAATCATGCTCGCGATGGTTTTACAGCAGGTGGGTCTGCCCGTCGAGGGGATCGGCTTAATCATCGGTGTCGACCGCTTATTGGATATGACTCGTACCGCAGTCAATGTGACCGGCGATGCCATGGTCAGTTGTGTGGTTGCTAAGTCGGAAGGCGACTTCGACGAAGAAGTCTTCTACGACAAAGAAGCTGGCAAAAAATTGGAAGAACTGTAGGTCGCGCCTTAGGCGCGACAATCCGGTTCATTTGAATCGATTAAACGGGCATACCACTATGAAACTTAAAGTCGCCATCCGGCGACTTTATTAATTCCGCCTCAATATTTGCGAAGAAAGCAATTCGCTCACTGATATCCTCACCGGCAATTTGCTGTGCCAAGGTTAGATAGTCTTGATAATGACGTGCTTCAGAACGCAACAGTGAAATATAGAACTGCCCTAAGCGCTCGTCTACGTGGGGTGCGATGGCGGCAAAGCGCTCGCAGGAACGCGCTTCGATGTAGGCACCACAAATTAACTTATCGATCAGTGCGGCAGGTTCGTATGTCCGTACGTGTGTCAGCAGGCCACGCGCATAACGACTCGAAGTAAGCTTGTCGTATTCGATGCCCAGTTCCTGTGCTATCTCCAATACTTGGTAAAAATGATGCAACTCCTCCTTGATCAACATGACCATTTTGTCGATCAACTCCTGACTGTATGGACGGTCTGATTTTGGCACCATACGCTTATTGAGTTTGTTATGGTCAGCCAGTGCTCGCCAGTCACCTACAAGACGATAGGTGTAGTCTTCATAAGGTTTAAGCCATGCCAATAGCGCTTGACCACTGGCTTCATCAACCGCGTAGCGGCGGATTAATAGCATAGCGCTTTGGGCGGCTTTCAACTCGCACACCATGTGATCACGCAGTAGCACAGGGAGTTGTTCAGGCGCCTTTGCTTTTTCTATCCATGCTTGCGGTGTGGCGCAAGGCAGGAAAGCGTGAATCGGTTCGAGTAACTGGGCGATATCGGGACTCATGTGAGACATGTTAAAGGCTATACTTCGCTTCTGAATAAAGGTGTTATTTTACGTGCTTAGATGAAAAACGAAAACCACAACATGCGTTAAATCGGTTTTTGTTAAGAAAACGTATTAAAAAATGCGGGTGTACTCTTGACAGTATGAGAAATGTTCTTGATATTAGTGTAAAGCGTTGAATTTTTAGCCATATCAGACGGTCTTATAAGTGGCCTTAACAATGAAAAGTTAGCCGACAATAACAACAAGGTATGGTGCGTTTTCGAGGCCAACGCCTTAACACAAGGGGAAGCGATTATGTTACTTAATCATATTTGGGGCTTGTATGCTCACCCAATGGAAGAGTGGAAAACAATCGATGCACGTCATGAGAGCTTGAGTCACTCATTCACACACTTATTGTTTGTTGCACTACTGCCGTGCTTAGCAGCTTATTATTCCTCAGTCCACGTGGGATGGAGCATCGGTGCACGCGAGTCGATATCACTGACGCAAAGCAGCGGTGTGATGCTTGCTGTCGCGATGTATGTTGGCATTCTCGCAGCAGCGTTTGCATTAGCTTATTTAGTCTTTTGGATGGCAAAAACCTTTGGTGCGGATCCGAGCTTTACGCAGTCGCTTGAGCTCGCCGCGTATACGGCGACACCCGTCATTATGTCCGGTGTTGCCGCGCTTTATCCAGAGCTATGGTTCGTTTCGTTGGTCTTTTTAGCGGGCGTGGGCTATTCGGTATATCTTTTGTATGCGGGCATTCCCGTTCTCATGCATATTCCTGAAGAACGCGGCTTTCTATACGCAAGTTCGGTTGTAACCGCCGGTCTTATCTTAATGGTCATTTTGATGGTTGCAACGGCGATTCTTTGGACTAATGGCTTTGGTCCTCGCTTTATGTCTTGATGGCGATGCGACGGAAGCGTTGAATCATAAAAAAAGAGCCTGCGGGCTCTTTTTTTATGCCATATAAATACCGACGTACGTGTTTTGTTGCTGAATTTTTTGTGCGTCGTACCAGTCGCCCAGCACAATACGTTTGGCAGGACGTTCGGGTGCGAGTTCAAAACAGTGTATTGCCGCGCGGTGTGTATGACCATGAATAAGCTGTTGAACTTGGTGATTATTCATCGCTTTAACGACAGCAGCGTGCTGAGCATCCATCTGCTGCAAACGTTGATGGGACAGCGCTCGTTGAGTCCCCGAATTGGCGCGCAGTTTCTTGGCAATGCTCATGCGCGTTTTAAGCGGTAAACGTGCCAGTAAAAATCGCGTGATAGGGTGTTGAATGACGGCGCGGTAGCGTAAGTAACTTTGATCCGCCGTACAGAGCGTGTCACCGTGCATCAACAACGTGCGTACACCATTGAGCTCGATAACCGTTTCATCTTTGAGCAGCGTCAGTCCCACTTCCCGTGCGAATTTTTTACCCAGCATAAAGTCGCGGTTGCCTGGCATAAAATACACTTGCACACCGTGGTCTACCAGTTGTTTGAGCAACGACTTAATGTGCACAGCAAACTCACTGGGGTCGTCGTCACCTAACCAAGCCTCAAACAGATCACCGAGGATATAGAGTTTATCTAGACAGGCATTGCGCTCACAAAAAGCCTCGAACGCCGCGGTGATATCCGGGCGTTCAGGGCTCAAATGAAGGTCAGCAATAAACGCTGTGGTCATGCGTCCTCTTGGACGGTAACGCTTGTAATAACGACGTCTTCAACTGGAACGTCGGCGTGGAAGCCAGCCGTTGAAGTTTTGACACCTTTGATATTGTTAACTACGTCCATGCCTTCAACCACTTCAGCAAATACACAATAACCAAAGCCGTTAGGTGTTTCGTTTTGGAAATTAAGGAAGTGGTTGTCGTTCACATTGATAAAGAACTGTGACGAGGCTGAATGTGGATCCGGGGTGCGTGCCATTGCGACCGTACCAGTCAGGTTCGGCTTTGCTGTTTTGGCTTCGTTTTCGATGGTGCCACGGGTGTCTTTTTGCGACATGCCGGGCTCAAAACCGCCACCTTGCACCATGAAGTTATCGATAACACGATGAAATAGCGTGTTTTCATAAAAACCGTCGCGTGCATACTGAAGAAAATTTTCGACCGTTTTAGGTGCGGTCTCAGTGTGCATGGCTAAGGTGATGTCACCATAATTGGTATGTAAAACAACCTGCATTTTGGGTTCCTTAATACTACGACTAATCGGTCGCTAGTGTACCAGAGCCGACCGTTCAGTGGTATCATTAGTGGTTGAATCATAAAAACTGAATCGGTTTGTTCGTTTTGTCGACTAAAGCCAAATTACGGAGATACTATGGCACTGACACTGTTTAATACCCTGACCCGCGAGAAAGAAACCTTTACACCAAGAGAAGCAGGCCGTGTGGGTATGTACGTGTGTGGCGTGACCACATACGATTTGTGTCATATTGGTCATGCACGCACCTATGTAGCATTTGACGTGGTGGTCCGTTATTTAAGAAAAATTGGTTACGACGTGACTTATGTTCGCAATATTACCGATTTGGATGACAAAATTATTAAGCGAGCAGCTGAAAACGGTGAGCCTTTTGATGCATTGACCCAACGTTATATTGATGAGATGCATCGTGACTTTGCCGCCTTAAATTTGCTGGAACCCGATGTTGAGCCGCGCGTTACACAACATATGGATGACATTATTCGTATGATTGAATCGTTGATAACACAAGGCTACGCTTATCAAGCAGACAATGGCGATGTGTTGTTTGATGTATCAACCTTTGACGATTACGGTCGTTTAAGCCGCCAAAACTTGGAACAGTTGCAGGCAGGCGCGCGTGTTGACGTGGAAGCCAGCAAACTGGACCCGCTGGACTTTGTGTTATGGAAAAAGGCGAAGGCGGGCGAGCCGAGCTGGGATTCACCTTGGGGTGAGGGACGTCCAGGTTGGCACATTGAATGCTCAGCGATGAATAAGGCACACTTAGGTGAAACCTTTGATATTCACGGTGGTGGGTCGGATTTAACGTTTCCACACCATGAAAATGAAATTGCACAAAGCTGCTGTGCGAATCAAACCAACTATGTAAATTATTGGATGCATAGTGGTATGGTGAAGGTGGATGACGTGAAGATGTCGAAGTCATTGGGCAACTTCTTTACCATACGTGACGTATTAAACGCGTACGATGCTGAAACTGTGCGCTACTTCTTGCTATCAAGCCACTATCGCTCGCAACTGAACTACACGCAAGATAACCTAGAGCAGGCGCATGCGGCACTTGAACGACTCTACACTGCGTTGCGCGGGCTTACACCAGAGCAGCCCGACGAGAATCTGCGTTTACCTTACTGGAATCAGTTTACCGATGCGATGAATGATGATTTCAACGCGCCCGAAGCCATGAGTGTGCTATTTGAATTGGTGCGTGAAATTAACAAGGCGCGTGATAATGATGTTGTGCGTGCTGCACAGCTTGCTCATGTACTGGTTGAGCTTGCTGATGTATTGGGACTTTTACAGCAGTCACCGGAGAGTTTCCTGCAAGGTGGCGCTGATGATGAAGTTGCGTTGATCGAGGCATTGATTGCCCAGCGTAATAAAGCAAGAGCCGAGAAAGATTGGGCCGCTGCCGATGAAGCCCGTGACCGTCTTACTGAGATGGGGATTGTGCTTGAAGATGGTGCAAACGGCACGCAGTGGCGACGTTCATAAAAAAGAGAGGAAATTATGGCATTTGCAACCTTGCATTGTGTTGATGAACTTCAGCAAGCCATTGATAACGAACAGACCGATGCACTGATTGTTATCGGTCATTTTGCACATATTGAAAACACGCAGTTGAGCGAAACGATTCGTGCTGCTCAGGGCACAGACCAACGCGTGGGTAAAGAGGCACTGCTTATCAGTGCAAATGATGTGCCTGGCAACCGCATGGTAGTTGCACCAACAGGACCTTTAAACCGTGACTATGACGATGTTCGTCAAGTCTTTGATGCAGCGCATAAAGCTGCAAAAATCGCGCAAGATGCAGGCGCACGTCATCCGGTCATTTTGCTCAACGGCGTTAACGTTGAAGACGAACGTTATCAACAGGCTTTTCTCGCCGCTTATTTAGGCTTCTGCCAAGCGCTTTATCAACCGCTCGAAGCGCGTGAGTATCATGGCGAGGATGAAATCGAGCCAACTCGTGATGTGACTTTAGTGGGCGCATTAGATGCTGAGTGGGCAATGGCGATTGAAGCGGGCAAGCGTGTGGCACGCGACTTAGCTGGTACTGAACCCGAGCGCATGGCGCCACCGCGTTTTGCCGAGTACTGCCGCAATGCTTTTGCGCACACGGCGGTTAAAGTGACTGTGATCGATGATTTTCAGCAACTCGAACACGAGTATCCGCTTGCAGCCGCTGTAGGGCGTGCATCGGTGAGTGTTGAGCGTCATCGTCCGTGTGTTATCCGGTTAGAATACAAAGGCAGCCAGCCAGAGCGTCAAGTGATGTTCGCGGGTAAAGGGATTGTTTACGATACCGGTGGCGCCGACCTTAAAGTCGGTGGACACATGGCGGGCATGAGTCGTGATAAAGGTGGTGCGGCTGCAGTCGCTGGGTTTGTGAAAACCGTCGCTGAACTTGAACCGGCTAACTTACATGTGATCGCTGAAATTGGGGCGGTCCGTAACAGCATCGGCTCAGATGCTTTTGTTGCCGACGAAATCATTACTGGGCATAGCGGCAAGCGAGTACGTATTGGTAACACCGATGCCGAAGGGCGCCTAGTGATGGCCGATTTACTCTCGCACTTGCGTGAGGAAGCGGCGGCAAGTGATTTACCCAGTGAGCTATACACTGTAGCGACGTTAACGGGCCACGCTGCGTTAGCAAAAGGGCCATACACAGCGTTAGTACCGAATGGTCCTGCGCGCCGTGGTCAACTTGCGCAGCAACTGTTTGATGTGGGCGAAGTCTACGGCGATCCAGCAGAGATTTCATGGTCACGTCGTGAAGACTTTGATTTTGTGAAGGGACACACCCTGTGCGATGACCTTTTATCTTCTAACAATGGGCCTTCGGCGACCACTGCACGCGGACACCAGTTCCCAATGGCGTTCTTAGTCGGTGTGTCGGGATTGGATGCACACGGTGTCGATAGCGATAAACCGCTCAGCTATGTGCATGTTGATATCGCTGGTAGCGGTGTTGAGGGAGGCGATTGGCAGCATGGTAAGCCCACCGCTGCGCCTGTGACCTGCTTATCTGCGCATTACTTGAAACGTTAAGTGTGAAGCGCTAACGCGTTAGTTTGAGGGTGGGCTACAGCCCACCTTTTTTGTGTCCATTAGTTCATCAATTCGTCACAATTCAACGTTAGCCTCTAACCATGTTGCACATGGAGGCACCTGTAATGTTAAACGTTGAACAAGTTGTTAAAGAACGACTTCCCAAGCTAGAAAACAAACCTTGGCTCTACAAGCCGACCACCTGGCTACTTAAAAATTTACTCCACGAAAGCGATATCAAAGATTTCAGTCAGCGTTATCCCAACCTACAAGGCATTGATTTTGTTGAGCAAGTTCTCGACTACTTCAACTTTACTTACTCTTACCGTAGTGCAGAGCTCGATAATATTCCGACCACGGGACGGGTGGTGATCATTGCCAACCACCCGATTGGCTCGCTCGATGGTCTCGCCTTATTAAAAATGGTCAGTGAAGTGCGTAGTGACGTGAAAATCGTTGCCAATGACTTGCTGATGAAACTGCCGCCACTGCAGAGTATGTTGTTGCCGGTGCGGGTTTTTAACGGGCGTACGAGCCGTGACGATGTTAAAGCCATTCATCAGCACTTACATGACGAGGGTGTGGTGATTGTTTTTCCTTCGGGTGAGGTGTCTCGATTGCGCCCTCAAGGCGTGCGCGATACACAGTGGCAAGCGGGGTTTTTAAAGTTAGCTAAGGCGACTCAATCTGACATTTTGCCGATCCGCCTAGAAGCACACAACTCGGCACTATTTTATACAGCATCAATGGTGTACAAGCCGTTAGCGACGCTATTGTTGGTGAAGGAGATGTTTCGCCAGCAAACCAAACAGGTCAGTTGTCGTATTGGTCAGTTGATTCCTCATAAGACCATTACGCAACATCAACACCTTGCCATGAAACAGCAAGTGAAGTTGTTTAAGAAGCACTTGTATCGTGTGGGTACGGCTAAACCGACTATCTTGCCGACCTTGACACCGATTGCGCGGCCTGAGCCTAGACAAGCGCTCAAGCAAGCGATAGAGGCGTGTGAACATTTAGGTAACACGCCTTGTGGTAAAGCGATTTATTGCTACCGCTTTGATGGCAGTTCACCATTGCTGCGCGAAATTGGGCGTTTGCGAGAAGTGGCGTTTCGTGCGGTAGGAGAGGGTACATGGCAACGCCGCGATTTGGATGACCATGACTTATACTATATGCACCTTATTGTTTGGGATCCAGAAGACCTGGAAATTGCTGGTGCTTATAGACTCGGTGAGTGTGCAAAAATCATTCAGAAAGTGGGTCCCAAGGGACTTTATAGCCGTCATTTTTACCAATTTGAACGGGGCATGGATGATATTTTTGCTGAGGGATTAGAGTTGGGCCGTTCGTTTGTGCAGCCGCGCTATTGGGGGAAACGGAGCCTGGAGTATCTTTGGATGGGGATCGGAGCACTACTGAACCAGCACCCGGAGTACCGTTATCTATTTGGTTCGGTCAGTATTAGCAATACCTTGCCCGAGCCCGCTAAGCAGGCATTGGTGGCGTTTTACCGTCATTATTTCCCGGCTCAGCAGCGCTTGGCCATTGCAAATCATGCGTTTCGGGTGACCGAACATCCGGGCTTTGAGCTCAAAGGTGATCATTATGATGATGACTTTAAAGCGTTAAAGTCGTATTTGGGTAGCTTGGGGGCGAGTGTGCCGACGCTCTATAAGCAGTATTCTGACTTATGCGAGCCTGGGGGTGTGCAGTTCTTAGAGTTTGGTGTGGATCCCGACTTTAGCGATTCGATCGACGGTTTGGTGTTAGTGGACATCCACCGTTTAAAAGCGCGCAAACGTAAACGCTATTTGGGCGTGGGTGCATAACTCGTCGATTATTAGACACAAAAAAGGCCTCGCATTAGCGAGGCCTTTTCATTTAGGCGACTATTTTAGTCTTTAAACTGCTTACCGAAGTAAGAGTCTTTTAACCAATGTGGACGCTGCGGATCGTTAGCGATTTCTTTACCGATTTCGTAGTTAATATCAGTAAAGCGCGTTGCTGATTCGTAGTTCACTTCTAAGTTGTGAAGGTCATCACTTGGACGGTGATAGTTTTCAGCGAAGAATTTACCCCACACTTCGCCACCATCTTCACCTTCGGTGCGTGACGTAAATCCGGTCATTAAGAATACCGCAGGGATACCTTTCTTAACCAGCGTGTAGTGATCTGAACGAGTAAAGATCGCCTGCTCTGGCATTGGATCAGGGCTTTGCTCAATATTGAACTTAGCGGCTGCTTTCGAAACAGTATCACCCAGTGTTGAGTGTGATGCACCAAACGCAATGACGTCTGCAAAATCATACAGCAGTACCGGCATATCGAGGTTCACGTTAGCGACGATGCTATTAAGAGGAACTGTTGGGTTGTTAGCGAAGTAATCAGCACCCAGTAGGCCTTTTTCTTCTGCCGTTACTGCCAAGAACATGATAGAACGTTTGTTGTCTAGACCTGAGTCGACAAACATACGTGCTGTTTCTAGCATGACGGACACACCCGATGCGTTATCCATCAAACCGTTATTGATGGTGTCATCGCTACTCAAGTCTTTAACAACGCCGATATGGTCTGCGTGTGCGGTGTATACCACATACTCGTCTTTCAGCTTCGGATCGGTCCCCGGTAAGACAGCTGCCACGTTAGGGCTGGTGGTTTCTTCGTGGTTAGATTCTTTCGCCAAAGAAACTGAGCCGTTAAGCGCAAAACCTTTTGGTGAAGCGTTTGGATCTTCTTCGATCTGCTTAAAGATATCTTCCAGCGGTTTCTCAGCACCTTCAAACATCGCTTTCGCGGCATCGATATTGACGTAGGCAGAACCCATTAATTGCTGTTCTTCACCTTGTGGCAGACCGTTTGGACCAATCCACGTCATACGAGGCGTTTTAGTGTAGTAGACACTGGTTTCAAACTTGCGTACTTTTTCGCGCTCTGGCGTGTGCAAGGTAATAATACCGACAGCCCCTTTTTCACGCGCGATATCGCCTTTAATGTTAGCTAAGTGAGCGCCTTCTTCACTTGGTAGATCAGCTGGACGACCTGTTAGCATAACCACGATTTTGCCTTCAACATCAAGGCCCGCATAATCGTCTAAGCCAAATTCAGGCGCTTCCATGCCATAGCCAACGAAGACCAAGGGTGCAGTGACTTCGCTACGTTGACTATAGTGACTTGGACCTGTGATAAATTGTTTACCAAAAGTGAACTCAGTGGTTTCGCCATCAACTGAGTATGACATTTTCGCACTGTTAGGTACCAAGGTACTAATTCTAAACGGAATACGTTGGAAATAGGTTCCGTCGTCACCGGCTGGTTGTAAGCCCATTTGCTTAAACTCAGAAGCGATGTATTTTGCCGCGATTTCATGACCACGACTTCCTGTTTCGCGACCGCGTAGGTCGTCACTTGCCAAGAACTCAAGGTGCGCTTTGATGTTTTGTTTTTGCGCACTGACTTCAGGTGCTTGAGAAGTGGTTGTATCCTGACCACCACATGCCGCTAGCGACGCAGCTAACAGCGTGGGGATGAGCAAGCGTGTTACTTTCATCAGTTAGGTTCCCATAGTTGTCTTCGTTGTTACATCAGCCACAGTGTACCCCACGTTATACAGAATCACTACCACGTCAACAAACAAGAGTGTTGCAAAACGTAAACCAGACATGTAATGTTATATTATCACATTAACCGGTTAGAGCTCTCCCTGAGTAACAATAAGAGTAGGTATATTTATGAAGTCGTTAAATGCAATCACCCTTGCTGTGTTAGCTGCTTTGCCAGCCAGTGCCCTCGCTCAAGCACAACAGCAATCGAAAGAAGATAGTCGCTCAAATAAGGTGGACGAAACTATCGTGATCCAAGCGAGTCCGTTGAATAAGACACCGCTTGAAAGCGCTCAACCTGTGAATATTATTTCTGGTGACGAATTAAAACTTAAACAAGCACATAGTCTGGGTGAAACGCTCGCACTAGAGCCTGGTATTAATAACACGCATTTTGCCACCGTCGCTGGTAGTCCAATTATTCGGGGTCTCGGTGGACCGCGAGTGAAAGTGACACAGAATGGTTTGGATACCGGGGATGTATCTCGAGGTAGCCCCGATCATGCAGTAACGACCGAAACCAGCACCGCGGAACAAATTGAGGTCTTACGGGGGCCTGCGACTTTACTCTACGGTAGTGGTGCTATTGGTGGCGTGGTGAATGTAGTCGACGAACGTATCCCCTCGGCACCCGTCTATGGCCTTGAGGGCAGTGTTAATGTGAACTACGACAGTGTAAACAACGGCCGTGGCGGTTCATATGATATGACGGTGGGTAATGGCGACTGGGCGCTTTATGTCGATGCTCATCGCCGTTTGTCTGATAACTACGATACACCTGACTTTATCAATGATGAAGGCGAAGTATTAGACCACGTCGAAAATAGCTTTGTTGATTCGAAAGGCGGTACTGTAGGTGCTTCTTATCAGTTCGATAACGGTTATTTTGGTATCTCTTATCAAGGTCTTTATCAAGAATATGGAATTCCGGGCCATGAGCATCATCATCATGACGAAGCTGGGCATGAAGAAGAGCCGGCGCACGCTGAGGCGGCAGGACCTTTTGCCGACTTAGAACAGAAACGTTGGCAAATTGCCGGTGAGCTCCGTGACCCCTTTAGCGGTTTCGAGGTGATTGAAATGCGCGCTGCGCTGACTGATTACCAACATAGCGAAATTGAGGGCGACACCGTAGGCACCCAATTTAAAAACCAACAAAAAGAAGTTCGACTGACCGCGCGTCATGCGCCTATTGCAGGCTGGAGTGGCGCTATTGGTTTTCAGTGGGACTCGGCCGATAAAACAGCGCGTGGTGAAGAAGCCTTTACGCCAGATGCCAAGCGTCGGAGCCAAGGTGTTTTCTGGGTGGTTGAGCGTGAAATAGACAATCATCATGTCGACTTGGGCATTCGCCAAGAGCGGACCGATCTTAGTAGCACCGAGCTGGCGCTTAATACGTTTAATGCCACCTCATTATCGGCGGGCTACATGTATCATATTGATGATGCAAGCTCATTTTCAGTGAATCTCTCTCATTCAGAGCGTGCGCCTAGCGCGACTGAGGTATTCTCCAACGGTGAACATTTCGCTACACGCACCTACGAACTGGGTACGCTTTACGAATTGCATGATGAAGGCAATGGTGAATACCATTTGCATCAAGAAAACACGGACATCAAACTCGAGACGTCCAACAATATTGATGTAGGTTATCACTTTGAAACCGACCGCGTTCACGTGCAAGCGAACGTTTTCTACAATCGCGTCGATGACTTTATTTACGAGCGTTTTACCGGCATTAACTCCACCGCGATTCACACCGATGAGCACCATGATGAGCATGCGGGCGAAGCCGCCCATGATCATGCGCATGATGGCGATGGCTTGATGGTGGTGCAATTTTCTCAAGCCGATGTCAACCTCTACGGCTACGAGTTAGAGGCCGATTATCGATTAACGGATGCGTGGTCGGTCCATGGTTTCAGTGACTATACGCGTGCGGAATTGCGCGATGGTGGCGATTTGCCACGCATCCCCGCGCAACGTGTGGGTACTGAAGTGCGTTATCAAGCGACTCATTGGGACGGCGCGATTGGTTATACGCGTTATTTAACGCAGGATAAAATTGCCGCTAATGAGACAGAGACGGATGGTTTTGGTCTACTCAATGCACACGCGAGCTTTTATCCGAACTGGCTAGCACAATATGGTGCGACGGTTTATTTGAAGGGCGAGAATCTGACCAACCAATTGGGTCGTGTGCATAGTTCGTTCTTAAAAGATGATGCACCGATGGCAGGGCGTAACTTTAAAATTGGTGTGTCAGTGACCTTTTAACATTGTTTATTGAACGCATCGACTGAACATTACGCAGCATCTTTGGTATTCTCTCGCTGTTAAAAAAAACAGGGAACCCATGATGCTGCGTTTTTCATTATTATCAGCCAGTGTGATTCTGGCCTCAGTGGTGATGCAACCACAAGTTGAAAGCAAAGAACTATCTATTGAGCGAATTTTTAGCTCCCCATCACTTTCCGGCGACTCGATGCGAGCGCTGCGTTTCTCACCCGACGGTCAACGTTTGACCTACTTAAAAGGTCGCGCTGATGATGCCAGTCATTATGACCTTTGGTCTTACAATTTAGCCACCGAAAAGCATCAGCGTTTAGTGAATGCGGATGACGTGTTTGCCGGTGAGGAAGTCTTATCCGATGAGGAAAAGGCGCGTCGTGAACGCTTAAGGTTGAGTGGCTCCGGCATTGTGAGTTATCAGTGGTCAGCACAGTCCGATGCGCTGCTATTTCCGTTAGCCGGTGATGTTTATTACTATTCACTTGAAACTGGCAAGGCACGCCAAATTACCCATACCGAAGCGTTTGAAACCGACGCAAAGTTGTCGCCTCAAGGACATTATGTTTCTTATATCCGTGAGCAAAACCTGTATGTTTACTCTTTGGAAACGGGTACCGAACAGGCAATCACGCGCTCGGGCAAAGACACCATTAAATATGGTATGGCAGAGTTTGTCGCGCAAGAAGAAATCGATCGTATGACCGGATATTGGTGGTCACCGAACGAACGTAAAATTGCCTTAACACGGGTCGACGAGTCTCCCGTTGATATCGCGGTACGGAGTGAGATTTATGCTGATCACATTGATATGATCGAGCAGCGCTACCCGTTTGCTGGTACACCGAATGTTGATATTGACTTAGGTGTGGTGGATGTTGATTTCAGTGGTGCGGATAATCTTGAATCTGGAATCAAATGGCTTGGACTCGACGAATTAGGTGACGGCTACTTAGCACGTGTTAAATGGCTCAAAGACAGTCAACGTTTCAGTTATCAGTGGCAAAGTCGCGACCAGCAACGACTCGACCTGCATATGGTTGATGTGAATGATACGGCCGACAATGTGATTTTAACTGAAACGAGCGATAGCTGGGTTAATCTAAACGACGATCTCTATTTTCTTGATGACAACAAGCATTTTATTTGGGCATCAGAGCGCAGCGGTTACAAGCACCTTTACCTGTATCGTGTTGATGGTGGGTTGATTCGTCAATTAACCTCGGGGGACTGGCAGGTCGATGAACTTGCAGCCATTGATGAAAAAACCGGGGTGTTTTATTTTACTGGACGCGAGAAGTCACCGCTTGAGCTGCACTTGTATCGCAATCAGCTAAATACCACATCACCTGCGACACCGAGTCGCATTACCGAGCAAGAGGGGATGCACCATATACAGTTTGCGGCCGACGGAAGCTCGTATGTGGATACCTTTGAGTCTTATAAACAGCCGCCGCAGATCAGTTTAAATGGTCCGACCGGTAAGCGTCTGACTTGGCTAAAAGAAAACAAAATCGACGACCAACATCCGTTAAAGCCGTATTGGCGTGATTGGTTGTATCCCGAGTTTGGGACGTTGGAAGCTGAAGATGGGCAAACACTCTATTACCAGCTGACCAAGCCTGCTAATTTTGATTCTAGCAAGCAATACCCTGTCATGGTCTATGTTTACGGTGGGCCGGGCGCTCAAGTCGTCACTAAAGGCTGGGGTAATTACTTAGTTCAATACATGGCTCAGCAAGGCTATGTTGTATTTAGTGTCGATAACCGAGGTTCGTTCAATCGCGGTAAGGCATTTGAGGCACCGATCTATAAGAATATGGGGACGCCTGAAATCGCTGATCAAATTCGTGGTGTTGAGTTCTTACGCACGCTCGATTATGTCGATCCTGAACGTATCGGGATTCACGGTCACAGCTATGGTGGCTATATGACGTTAATGGCGATGTTTAAGGCGTCAGACTACTTTGCCGCCGGCGTTTCTGGTGCACCGGTAACCGATTGGCGCTTGTATGATACGCATTATACTGAGCGTTATATGGGGATGCCACAGCAGGGTGATGCGTATGAGAAAGCGTCGGTATTTCCTTATACGGACGGGTTAAGCGGTGACTTGATGATTTATCACGGTATGGCCGATGACAACGTGTTATTTACGCACAGTACGAAGCTCTATAAGCAGTTGCAGGATAATGCACAGCCATTCCAAATGATGAATTACCCGGGTAAGAAGCACTCGCTCAATGGTAAGAATACGCGTATTCATCGTTACCAATTAATTGCCAACTTTTTTCAACAAACGTTGAAGCAATAATAGGTTATACTAGCGACTCTGAAACGAATTTAAACTGTTGAGGAGTCGCTATGCGCTTTTTATCTCGCCGTTTGGTCATGCCCAATGACCTCAATTTTGCAGGTTCTCTATTCGGTGGTCGTATCCTCGAGTGGATTGATGAAGAAGCCTATATTTTTGCGAGTTGCCAGCTTGGTGCTAAGAGTTTGGTGACCAAGCACATTGGCGCTATTACCTTCGAAACCTCAGCGTTTCAAGGCGATGTGGTTGAGTTTGGTTTACAGGTTAAGTCAGCCGGTCGTACTTCATTGAATATTACTTGTGTGGTTCGTAATAAGCATACTAAGCAAAATATTTGTACGGCTGATGATATTGTCTTTGTACACATCGATCCAGAGACCCGTCAACCGACGCCTCACGGCAAAACAAAAGAAGAGCTGGATGAATTTAACTTCGATAGTTAATAATGACTGAGTTAAAAAAACGGCGCATTTTCATGCGCCGTTTTTTTATGTTCATCCGTTTAGTGATTAAATTGGCGAACCAGGAGGCAGTGCCGCGGGCGCATAACCTGTAGGCCACTCTCCGTCGGCGAGGTAATTGTTGAGCTGTTCAGCAAGCGCTTCAACAACACTGTGACCTTTAAGCTTATTGGTGAGCCTTACGGTCGCTTTGCGTAACGCAAGGCGAACTTCAGGGGCGACAACTTCATCCTGCATGGTGTTCACGAGCGCATTCGCTGCGGTAACTAAGACACGTTGATTAACAGGATCCTCGGGTTGTGACTGCCAATCGTTAATCAATGTGCTGAACAGTTGATTGACCACCGCAACAGGTGATGGGACGTCAGAGTTCAAAGCATGTTGTTGACTCAGACGGTTAAGTCGTTCTGGATTTAAAATCAGTGACAAGCTAAAACCAGAGGCACTTGCAGCCATGCTTACCGGATCTGGAATGAGTCCTGTGCGCCCCTCAAAGCGCTCACGGTTGTCCTGGTGACCATAAGCGAGCGGAACGAGTAATTGCTGAATGTGCTTCGGAACGCGAACTGTGCCAGCACGTGTCGTCTCGATAAGCAGATTCAGAGCACGTTTCTGTGATGCAGGACTCACCGCGGTAAAATCGTTAGGCGAATGGTCATTGATATAGTATCGATAATTGACTCCCCCTAACCATTTAGCCGCAGCTTCAGTTTGGTAGCGATGGAGTAAGTAAATAGGAACAAATACTTCTTGCAAGTCGCTGAGCGCCGCAGTCGCGGGGAGTTGGTGTTGACCAAACTGAGCAAGTACTTGCTTGCGTACATTGAGGAGCCGCTCGAGTTCAGTGACTGTATCACTGCCATTATCCCATAAATGAGCGGTAGGATGTGCGCCGCCAGTAGGGCGAGCGTCGCGGTCAGAGATAAACGTTAAGCCCAAGGATTGATTCTCTTTGAGAATTCGGTCGAGTTGCTCGCGCTCACTGGGCATGCCACCAAAATCGCTGTAACCATAGGCGATGACTTGCTTATCCCACTCGCCAATACCTGTATCATAAGCATCATTGAGACTGATTACGCCCTCGGTTGTCAGCGTAACAAGCGGGTGAGGGTAGTCCATTACAGACGCGCGATTTTCAGTGCTCGCGGCAAAATTATGGGCAATGCCGAGTGTGTGTCCGACTTCGTGGGCGCTTAATTGGCGAATACGTGCCAGTGCCATTTGCTCGATTTTTTCTTTTAGTTGTTCGCTATTTTCTTTATTGAAAGGACCTATTAGCCCTTCAGCGATTTTCATATCTTGACGCACACGTAACGAACCGAGCGTTACATGGCCTTTGATAATTTCGCCTGTGCGCGGATCGATAACCGATGAACCATAAGACCAACCGCGGGTCGCACGGTGGACCCACTGAATCACATTATAACGGACATCCATAGGATCTGCGTCGGCCGGTAACATTTTCACTTGAAACGCATTTTCATAGCCGGCCGCGGCAAATGCTTGCGCCCACCATGACGCGCCCTCAAGTAAGGCAGACTTAACGGGTTCTGGCGCCCCGGGGTCAAGGTAGTATGTGATGGGCTGTTGTGCCTCACTGCTCGAAGCAATGGGATCTTTTTTTGCTAGACGGTGGCGTGGGATAACGCGCTGAACAATGGGCTCACCTAGGGGCGCTGAATAGTCGTAATAGGTTTGCGCCCAAAAGCCACTGTTGGGCGAAAATTGACGAGGACGATAGTTATCATCCGGTAAACGAATAAATGAGTGGTGCAAATGTAAAGTGAGCGCATCAGCATTGGGTAAAATGGCATTAACGTAGCGTCCCTTGCCCTTGCCGACGAATGTCACCGTTGCCTCGAACTCGGTATTGTCCGGGAAGCTTTTAGTCCGAGCGGGATAAACAACTGAGCGGTCATTATCGATGCTGTACTGGCCTTGCCCCGTCTGTTGCAAACGCTCACTCACACCATGAACATCGGTCATTAAAAAGGGTGTGTAATCAACGAGCACACCGCTCTCGTTTGCGGCAACCACGTTAAAGCCAAACAGTGTGCTATCGGCGAATGCCTGTTGGACACTGGCGTGTTCGGCTGGATTTTTATCGTCGGCACGATATTGCGTATTTTCGGCAACCAGCAAAACCCGTTGACCTTGCACGGTAAAATGGGCAAGTTGTGTTTGTCCTAGCTGCCCTCGATCTAGGCCGACATCATTTGAACCGAGCCCCCAAGGTAAACTGGTCTGGAAGATAAATGAACCTTGGTTGCTGGGCACATACAAATAGTATTTACCGCGATTGGTATCATGATAGAAATCAAAAAAGCCCTCGGCTTTTTGCATTGATTGTGTGAACTCAGCAACACGGGGCATCGGTTCAGGCGCTGCGATTACAAGGCTGGTTTGCAGCAGCGCAATACTAATCCATACAACGCGAATTAAGTTTCGCATGTTGGCTTCCTTCTTGTTGTTATAATTGTTCAGCTATTTCTTCGAGAATTTGTGTTGTCCATTGCTCGATGCGCTCTTCAGATAAGTCGTACTGAGTGTCCTCGTCAAGTGATAATCCGACGAAGTACTGCTGATCCTCGGTGAGCGCCTTAGACGCAGCAAATTCATAACCTTGGTTCGGCCAAAAGCCGATGCGCTTACAGTCTTTATCGGCAATGGCGTCGTGCAACATGCCGAGCGCATCCTGAAACCAATCAGTATAGCCTTGCTGGTCGCCCATGCCATAAAGAGCAACGATTTTGCCTTGTAAGTTGAGCGGCGTAATATCGTCCCAATGACTTTCCCAGTCTTCTTGAAGCTCGCCAAAGTCCCATGTCGATATACCCAAAATGAGGATATCAAACTGTTCAGCTTCTTTTAGCGGCGTGTCTTTAATATCAAATATCGAGACAATGTCTTCGCCAATGGCTTGCTGAATTTTTTCAGCGGCAATTTCGGTATAGCAGGTAGTTGAGCCATAAAACAGGCCGATTTGCAACGACATAACAACCTCGTTGGATAGTTTCGATGGGTGCATTGTAGCAAAAACCTCGTTAAAATAACGTCTCAGTAATATGAAAAAAGGTGATTAGATGTCGTTTAATGCGGTTATTGAGCAGTTAGAAAGTGTCTTCGATCAGGTTTACGTTGATGGTTCCGATGATGAGTTGTTTGCGAGCGGTTATCTCCGTGGCCATTTTGACCTAGTCGTTGCCCGCATGGAAATGAACGACGAAACGGATGCCCAAGCGATCATTCCCAACCTTAAAGCGGCGGTCGAGCAGGCAAAGCATGAACTTGCACCGGCCGACCAAACGCATGTGAATAACTTAGTTGAACAGCTCGACATCGTGGTTCGTAGCGTTTAACTCACTTAATCAGACGTTGTGGTTGCAAGCGCGATCGCGCGTCTTTGGTTAACGGAACCACACCGCCACTGAGTTGCTCGGCTAACAACTCTGCTAAGATGGGTGCTGCGGTTAAACCGCGTGAGCCAAGTCCGCTCAACAGCATAAGACCCGTGTCTAGGGCACCGGCTGCGGGCATGTGATCGGGTGTCGTGGCTCTTATACTGACACGATGCCCTGTGACCTCAAGGTGTTGGCTCCAAGTTTGCTGAGCGCAACGCGCAAGCGAATCGCAGTTCGCTGTATCGGCCTCGACGGAAGCATTCAGGTCGGATTGGCCACGTTCAAAGGTCGCACCGATACAATGCTCGCCATTTTGTGCCGGTACCATGTAACCCTTGTAGCAAAGCACCTTGTTCAATGCTTCTGTTTCCGCGGTCGCCCGAATAGTCGAGATCTGACCTTTTACGGGTATCATCTTCAGATTGGAGTCAAAGAGTGTCGCTGAGGCGTGGCCGCATGCGATCACGACGCGTGCTGCCGAGTAACGGGCGCGAGTACCGACCAGTGTCCAGGCTAGTGTGGGGCTGTCTAAGTTACTTGGAAAAATGCGTTCAACGGTGTCGGTCATCCAGTCGGAATCCGACTCGTTGAACATGGCCCGAACCAGTTTTGATGGATTTAACCAGCCTGCATTAGGATAATATAAACTCGGTTGCTCGATGGGGAGTCGAGCAAGCGTCGAACTCTGCTCGCTGGCGAGCGCCGTGACCGTCGCGGATGAGTAATCGCACGCGGTAATCTTCTCTATCCTATCGATGCGGCTGGCATTAAATGCCGGTTGAATCACACCAGAAACGAACCAATAGCGATCACGCCAAGGGGTGTAATAACTGATTGCGGTCGAGCTGGCTTGCAAATAGAACCGAGTTAACGGTGTGAGTTCAGCGTGCAACAGCGGATAAACTGCGCCTTGCGGGTTACCCGATGCGCCGTCGGCTAAGCCCTGACTTATGACACGACAGGGGATTTGCCGTTGCTGTAAAGCGCGCGCTAAGCAAGCGCTGGCAATGCCCCCACCGACCAAGGTAACGGGTGCACGACAGCGGCTACTTTTTACTATCTGACCCGGGAAGTGACCGCATAACATTTCGCGTTTACGACCAAAGCCTTTGACTTTATTGACCTGGAAACCGGCTTCATTAAGTCCGCGCTTGACCATGCCCGCTGCGGTAAATGTGGCAAAAGTGGTGTCTCGATGCGCCGAATTTGCCATGGTGTTGAATAGCGCCGACTGCCACATCGCTGGATTTTTTGCCGGCGCAAAGCCGTCGAGAAACCAAGCATCAACTTGATGAGCCAGACTTGTCTGCCACTCGGCTAGGGTTTCGATAATATCGCCAATCCACAAATCCAGCACAACCCGCCCTTGGTCAAAAACTAAACGGTGACAACCCGGTTCTGTTGCGGGATATTGTTCGAGTAATGGTTCCGCCACAGCAGCGACCGCGGGTAGTGTGGCTAATGCCTGTGCTAGCTGAGACTTGGAAAGAGGGTACTTTTCAACGCTGATAAAGTGTAACCGTGTACAGGACCGAGCATGTTGACGATAGTCGAGCCATGTGAGCAAAAAGTTTAGCCCTGTCCCAAAGCCCGTTTCTGTCACAACAAAGTCATACTGAGCTGGCAAGCTGACCCAACGTTCGGGTAAACCATTGTGCTTAAGAAAAACGTATTGGCTTTCGTCAATACCGCTGTCTATAGAGAAATAGATATCATCAAATGTTTGTGAGATGGGCACGCCCGACTCGTTAAAATCGATTTTTGCATGATTTGACATGCTGAACACCATGAATTCTTGCGCAATGCTCGCTATAATAACAACTTTGCAAACAATAGTTGATGACTTTGTACTTGATGGTAAGACAACAGGCAGGGTAAAGAGAAAAAATTTTATACAAAGCAGACCACCTGTTGACCCGTTGTTCGTTACCATACAACATAAGAAAATTTTTAATTTATCGGCCCATCGCCAATACAGGAATAAGTAATGAGAAGAGCTGTGATTACCGGACTCGGTATTGTATCGAGTATCGGAACCAATCAAAAAGAAGTCCTTGAATCGCTACGTACCGGTAAGTCGGGCATAGAGCGTTCTGAATCCTTTGCCGAAATGGGGTTGCGTTGCCAAGTTTGGGGCCCAGTTCGGTTAGACGTCAAAGACCATATTGATCGTAAAGCCTTACGCTTCATGGGTGACTCAGCAGCCTATGCGTATATTGCGATGCAACAAGCGATTGAAGACGCTGGCTTAAGCGAAGAGGAAGTATCTAATCCGCGTACTGGTCTTGTAGTGGGTTCAGGCGGAGCGTCAGGTGAACATCAAGTGGCGGCTGCTGATATTCTTCGCGAGCGTGGTGTTAAGCGTGTAGGGCCCTACATGGTTCCGCGATGCATGGCATCAACCACATCCGCTTGTTTGGCAACGCCATTTAAGATTAAAGGCATTAATTACTCAATTAGTTCTGCGTGTGCAACATCGGCACACTGCATTGGTCATGCGTTGGAACTAATTCAATTTGGCAAGCAAGATCGCGTATTTGCGGGCGGTGGTGAAGAGTTGCACTGGACGCTCGGTATGGAATTTGACGCGATGGGCGCTCTAAGCACCAAATACAATGATACGCCAGAAAAAGCATCGCGTACCTATGACCGCGATCGTGATGGCTTTGTCCCTGCAGGTGGCGGCGGCATTTTGGTCATTGAAGAACTTGAGGCTGCGAAGGCTCGCGGTGCAACAATCTATGCCGAGATCGTTGGCTATGGTGCGACATCTGATGGCTACGATATGGTAGCGCCGTCGGGTGAAGGCGCAATTCGCTGCATGAAGATGGCGATGGAAACCGTTGACACGCCAATCGACTACTTAAACACGCACGGTACCAGTACGCCTGTGGGTGATGTTAAGGAATTAGAGGCGATTCGTGAGGTGTTCCCGGAGAAGACGCCATTTATTAGCGCAACTAAAGCAATGACAGGTCACGCGTTAGGGGCCGCAGGTGTACACGAGGCAATCTACTCGTTATTGATGATGAAAAATGGCTTTGTGACGCCGAGCATCAATATTGATAACTTAGATGAGGCTGCTGAGGGTATGAACATCGTGCGCGAACCTACGGAAGCTAAGTTACGCACTGTGATGTCTAACAGCTTTGGTTTTGGTGGCACCAATGCATCATTGGTACTGCGCGAATATCAAGACTAAGTTATTTTGAATCGGTCTAAACGTATTCACATCGTTGCCGACCAGAATATTCCTGCGTTGCCTGAGTTATTAGGCAACGTAGGTCACCTCTCATCTTATGTTGGCCGAACGCCCCCTCCCGAGCTACTCGAAACGGCCGACGCGTTGTTAGTTCGGTCAATTACGCAAGTCGACGCGGCGTTATTAAAGCAAGCGCCACAACTAAAATTTGTTGCGACGGCAACCATCGGTAAAGAACATTTAGCTATTGATGCGCTTGATGCGCGTGCGATTCAGTGGGCCAATGCACCGGGTTGCAATGCAGACTCAGTCGGTGAGTATGTGCTTACGGCTGTGCTTAAGGTACTGCAACAGCAACACCGGCTCGACGAGGTATTCGATTTAGACGTCGCTATTGTCGGAGCGGGCCATACCGGCACGGCTGCCGGTCAACGCTTAGCGGCGTTGGGCATGAACGTGCATTACTATGATCCGCCGCTCGCAGAACAAGGTGATAGTCGAGCTCATTCACATTGGCAGCGGGTGCTAACTTCGGACATTATTAGTTTACACGTGCCGTTAACGCGTAAGGGCTTGTACCCAACGCATCATCTCATTGATATTGAAGCGCTCCAGTCATTGCACTCTGGTCAACTACTCATTAATGCGTGTCGAGGTGCCGTGATCGATAACCATGCGGTCATTGCGCGGTGCGAGCAAGGCGAATGCCCGACATTGGTGTTTGATGTATTTGAGGGTGAGCCTGAGGTTAACAAGGCTATTTTACCTTATCTTGCCATTGCGACGCCGCATATTGCTGGGCATAGCATAGAAGGCAAAGTCGGTGGCGCATATCAAGTCGCTACTGCCTTATGCAAACACTTTGATATTCCCTTGCCGGTCAAATTAGCCGATGTTCTACCCGAGGTTAATTGGCGGACTTTAGGTGCCGTCAGTATTCAACGACTCCCTGACTTAGCCAAACTCGTTTTGGCACTGTACCCTATCGATGAAGATGATCGCATGATGCGTAGCCACGGGCTGACAGCATCGGGTTTTGATCAACTACGCAAGAATTATCGTAAAGATAATCCTCGTCGACAACTCAACAATCAAAGTATTGCATGTCATAATGCAGCACAGGTTATTCGATTCAAGCAGCTTGGTTTTAATGCATACCAAGTTTGTTAGGCTTTAGGAGTGATTATGGCAGAAGGTTTTCGTGTCGCGGTATTGGGTGCGACAGGGCTTGTTGGTCAGCAAATGATCGAGATTTTACAGCAACGTGACTTTCCCGTTGCGCAATTGTATCCGTTAGCCAGCGCGCGTTCGGTAGGTGCGACGGTAAGCTTTAAAGGGGAAGATGTCGAAGTCATTGATGCGGAGACTTTCGACTGGAGCGAAGCTGATATCGGCTTTTTCTCTGCCGGTGGTGAGATTTCAAAAGTATTTGCTCCAAAGGCTGCTGAGGCCGGTTGTGTGGTTATTGATAATACCTCCGAGTTTCGTTATCAACCGGATATTCCTCTGGTTGTGCCTGAGGTTAATGGTTGGGCGCTAGCAGACTTTAGAAACCGTAACATTATTGCCAACCCTAATTGCTCAACCATTCAAATGATGGTTGCGTTAAAGCCATTGCATGATGCGGTCGGTATAGAACGGATTAATGTCGCTACGTATCAGTCTGTTTCAGGCGCGGGAAAAGAGGCGATGGAAGAGTTGGCTAAGCAGACGGCCGAGCTATTGAACGCCAAGGAGCCAACCGTTAGCCAGTTTAGCCGTCAGATCGCCTTTAACTGCATTCCGCAAATTGATGTTTTTCAGGATAATGACTACACCAAAGAAGAAATGAAAATGGTGTGGGAAACACAAAAAATACTTAACGACCAGAGCATTCGAGTGAACCCAACGGCGGTTCGCGTACCTGTTTTCTTTGGGCATGCTGAAGCCATCCATATCGAGACACGACAACCGATAACCGCTGAGTACGCTAAAGACTTGTTACGTGAAGCGCCGGGTGTCACGTTGTGCGAAGACCGCCAAGATTTTCCGACTCAGGTTGGCGATGCCGCGGGTAAGGATGATGTTTTTGTAGGGCGTATTCGAGAAGATATTAGTCATCCGCAAGGTCTAAATTTGTGGGTTGTTTCAGATAATATCCGTAAGGGCGCTGCAACTAACTCGATCCAAATCGCGGAGTTGTTGATTAAAGAATACTGGTAATAACGAAGTGGCTTAAAATAAAGTTTTTATGTTTATAGCCGTTAAATATTATAGGAAATCGTGGGCAAGAGAACGAACATGAGTGATTCCCAATCAAATCACAATAAAGGGATTAAGCAGTTGATAAAACACTTAACAATGAGTGTCGTTACATCAGTAGCGATGGCTGTATTCTTATGCATTCCACTTTCTGCCCACGCGTTTTACCAGGACGGAACGATTATCAAGGGGCCGAAAGGTGCCGAGGCATCCGATGTGCGTTCTGGCGAAGAGCGTTATGGCCCGATTAAGTCGTCTGATACGCTGTGGTCTATCGCATCACGCTATCGGCCGCACTCGAGTGTGACGGTCTACCAAACGATGGCGGCTATTGTTCAAGCAAATCCACGCGCGTTCGTGGATGGCAACATGAATCGAATGCTTGATGGTTTTTACTTGCGTATACCCAGCTTGCAAGAAATTAAGATGATTAACCCAGAGGCTGCACGGCGACAGGTCTTGGCCGATGAGTCTTTACAGGATAAACAGCAGCAACTCGCTGCAATTGAGCAGCAGGCAAAGCAAACACGAACTGAGCAGCAGCAGTTATTAGAGCAAGCCAAAGCGCGCGCCGAAGAAGCCATTCAACAAGTGGAATCACGTCAGCAGTCCAACTTTGCTGAGTTACAGTCGCAAGTCAATGATTCAATGAACGCGGTTAAAAAGGTCTATGCGGAAAATGAGTCAATTCAGAAGCGGCTCGATGATTTAGCCGACCGAATCGCCACTATCTCCGAGCAGCTAAAAGAGTCTGATGATCTAGAGGGCCAGTTCAATCAGCTATTAGAGCAACAAAGAGCCCTCATTAATCAACAGCAGCAACAACAAAGTGCGGATGGACTGTCGTGGTTGCAAAGTCCGCTTAATATCGCTTTGTTATCGATTTTACCTGCACTGCTCATTTTAGGATTAATTTATTGGTTTTTCTTCCGTCGCAATAAGACGGTCGCTGAGTCGAGCCAGACTGGTGCGTCAGAGCAAGAGCTTACTGAAGAGCAAGCGGCTGAGCAACTTGACCGTGAGTTAATGGGTGGCGCCTCAACTCACGCTGATGATGGTCTATTCGATTTTGATGGTAATACGGCACTTGATGATGAAGAAGAAGAGGGTAACGATTTAAGTGACCTAGAAGCCGAATTAGAAAACTCGCCTGTTGATCAAGACGATGATTTTAGTATTCAGCTTGATGGTGATGATGATGAAGAAGACCCGTTGTTCCCTAACAATAACGGTGATAGCGAAGGTAGTGATGTTGATGATATCGATCAACATGTACTTCCCGAAGAAGATGATGAGTCGTTGGTGGCGGAACCGGATACTGACAAGACTGAGCCTGAAGACAGCGATGAATCCTCTGAATTGTCTCAAGATGAACTGGACAAGCTATTTGGCGAAGCCGAAGATGACGAAGTGCCAGCACTGGATCTCGATCTGGATGAGCAAGCAAATGAGGATGCAAACGAGAGCGACGAAACAGATGAATCACAAGGCGAGGATGCAGACGTTACAGGTGAAGACCTGGAAAGTAACGAATCGGATGAACAACCAAGTGCGGAGAGTGAAGACTCCAATGACGAATTAGTCAGTGATGATATTTTTGATGAAGAAGCGGCCGCTGAAGCATCGAAAGATGAACCGGAACAAGAGCCAGAGCCAGAAGCAGAAGAAACGCTGGATCAAGATTCAGAAGCGGACGTGCAACAGACACCTTCATCAGATGATTCCGCCGAAGATACCGAGTTTGATGATGGGGAGCATGATAACCCGTTGGATGATGCGCTGGCACAACTGGGAATAGAGGCTGACGAAGTCGACGAAGAAGAGCCGTCCGATGAAGTGTCTGATGAACAGTTGGACGACCTGTTAAATGAAGCTGCTGAAGTGGAAAGTTCGCTGACCGAGCTGACAGAAGACAGTGATGCTGAGGCCGATAAGGAAACAGAGCACGTATCAACGGACCAAGCGGGGAACGCTGACACGTCGTCCTCGGTAGATGAGTACGTGGATATAGACGAGTTGATGGAACAGGCCGATAGCGAAGAGGAGACCGACAACTATACGTCGGATAACGTCGGTCGTGTGCTGGGTGACGAAGAAAGCGAGAGTTCGCCGCAGGATGAGTTGGATACTGCGGATGAGGAGCGACTCGGTCAGCTTGATCTTGCTCGTGCGTACCTCGATATGGATGAGAAGGAAGATGCCGAGGACATTTTGGTCACTTTATCTGAAGGCGAGGATGAGGTTGCCGAAGAAGCACGCGTCTTATTGCAACGTTTGCAGTCGGAATAATTGAATTCGTAAGGGAGTTGTATGCGAATTGCGTTAGGGCTTGAGTATGATGGTCGAGCTTACTATGGTTGGCAACGCCAGCGTGAAGTGGACTCAGTTCAACAAAGGCTGGAAAACGCCTTAAGTAAGGTCGCCGATCAGGCGGTAGAAACCGTGTGTGCCGGCAGAACCGATGCGGGCGTTCATGCAACCAACCAGGTCGTGCATTTTGATGTCTCTACGCCACGACGCGCAGCCGCCTGGACCTTAGGGGTTAATAGCCATCTACCACCTGATATCGCAGTGCGCTGGGCACAACCGGTTGATGATAGTTTTAGCGCACGGTTTAGTGCGACTGCGCGTCGCTATCGTTACATCATTGCTAACCACGCTCTAAGACCGGGTATTCATAGTCACGGCGTCAGTCACTATCATCACCCACTCGATGTTGATGCGATGCAGGCGGCGACTCCGGCTTTATTAGGGGAACATGATTTTAGTGCTTTTCGCGCGGCGCAATGCCAATCGCACTCTGCCCATCGTGAGATAACCCACCTCAATGTTCATCGCCGTGGCGATTTTATTATTGTCGATATCAAAGCCAACGCTTTCTTGCATCATATGGTGCGTAATATTGTTGGTAGCCTCATTGTTATCGGTCGCCATCAGCAAGATCCCAGTTGGCTCGGCGAGCTGTTAGCAGGAAAAGACCGCACCAAAGCAGCGGCGACCGCCAAGCCAGGCGGTTTGTACTTAGTCGAAGTGGATTACCCGAAAGACTGGCAACTACCTAAAGCTGAACCGGGTCCGCTTTGGTTTACAGAGTGATAAAAAACCGCGACTGTTACGACCTCTTTGCTTGACCCATTTGTGCTACCATGTAATCTAATCAAAATTTTTTATTAAAGCTGAGTAAGCGGACCATTATGAGCTGGATTGAACGTATTCTTGCTAAACCTAAAGTCAACAAACGTCGCAATGTTCCAGAAGGCGTTTGGAGCAAATGTGCTGCGTGTGATGCCATTTTGTATCGTAACGATTTAGACCGTAGTTTAAATGTTTGTCCTAAATGTGGGCACCACATGCGTTTGACAGGCCGCGAACGATTACGCATTTTTTTAGATGAGACTGGCGTCTCAGAAATTGCTGCGGATTTGGAACCTAAAGATATCCTTAAGTTTAAGGATTCGAAGAAGTACAAAGATAGAATTGCCGCAGCTCAAAAAAGCAGTGGCGAAAAAGATGCCTTGATTGCACAGCGTGGAACGGTATTAGGCGTTCCCGTGGTCGCTGTAGCCTTTGATTTTAACTTTATGGGTGGCTCGATGGCATCCGTAGTCGGCGCTAAGTTCGTGCAAGCTGCTGAGCTTTGTTTGGAACATAACCTACCACTGGTGTGCTTCTCAGCATCTGGCGGAGCGCGTATGCAAGAGGCTTTGATGTCGTTGATGCAAATGGCGAAAACCTCTGCCGCGTTGGCTAAGATGAGCGAAGCGGGTCTGCCCTATATCTCGATTTTAACCGATCCGACGATGGGTGGTGTGAGTGCGAGTTTGGCGATGTTGGGTGACATCCACATTGCTGAACCTAAGGCATTGATAGGCTTTGCAGGGCCTCGTGTTATCGAACAGACGGTACGCCAAACCTTACCGGAAGGTTTTCAGCGTGCTGAGTTTCTACTAGAACATGGCGCGATCGATATGATTGTTGATCGTCGCGAGATGCGCTCAACTGTGGCACGTCTGTTAGCTAAATTCCAAAATCTAGAAAGCCCGGCACAAAGTGAAATGGAAGCCGCTGACTTGTGATGAACGAGCAAATAATGACGCCGACAGCGACTAGCTCGCTGTCGGATTGGCTGACTTACCTTGAACGAATCCATCCTACAGAAATTGACCTTGGGTTAGAACGCTCGCATCAAGTGCGTGAGCGCGCTGCAATTACTCAGCCCGCTCGTTTCACTATTACTGTCGCGGGTACTAACGGCAAAGGCAGCAGCGTGGCGATGTTGTCGTCAATACTTCAACAAGCGGGCTACAAAGTCGGTGTGTATACATCACCGCATTTAGTGGATTACCGAGAGCGCGTACAAATCAACGGTGCCCTGTTATCTGAAGCCGAGCATTCTGCGGCCTTTGCAGCTATCAACGACGCCCGTCAAGACACCTCATTAACCTATTTTGAAATGGGAACGCTCGCTGCATTGTGGTTAATGCAACGCGCTGAACTCGATGTCGCTATTTTGGAGGTCGGTTTAGGTGGTCGGTTGGATGCTGTGAATGTGGTTGATCCTGATGTCGCAATAGTCACCAGTATTGGTATTGATCATGTTCAATTTCTTGGTGATAACCGTGAAAAAATAGGCTTTGAAAAGGCTGGGATTGCGCGTCGAAACCGTCCGCTCATCTGCGGCGACAGCTACCCACCGAAGAGTATTGCTGCCCAGGCTTCATCAATCGGTGCCGATCTTAAACAAGTGGGACGTGATTTTTCAAGTAAACGGTATGACGACTATTGGCATTATTACGGGCTTAACGTTAACTTGTTTAATTTACCGTCGCCTCAGCTTCCATTAGTGAATGCTGTGACCACATTAGCGGCGCTTGAATGCCTCCCATTGGCGGTCAGCGAAGATGCCATAAAGGCAGGATTGGTAAAGGCATCATTGATGGGGCGTATGCAGCGACTGCACCACCAGCAGGTGGAGGTATTACTAGATGTCGCGCATAACGGTCATGCGGCACAGTATGTTGCCCAGCAACTAAAGCGCATGCCACATCAAGAAATTATCGCGGTAGTGGGTATGCTGAAAGATAAAGATGCCAACGCCGTGTTTGAAGCATTAAGCCCCCACATTACTGAATGGGCGCTAGGCACCTTACATGAACCGCGCGGTAATACAGCTGAACAACTGGCTGCTTGTGAAGCGCTCAATAGTGCACAGGCCAGTTGTTTTGATAGTGTCGAAGCTGCTTTTGATTTTGCTGTAGAGCGGGCACAACAAAAAAACGCTCTGGTGTTCGCGTTTGGCTCGTTTTACACTGTAGGTCACATTTACGCACAAATTAATTCGGGTAACGAATAGGAGTTCAATGTGGCAAGTCGGTTGCAAAACAGAATTGTTGGCTCCCTTATACTGGTTGCACTCGCGGTTATCATCTTACCGGATGTTCTGGATGGTAAAAAAACGGAAGCGGTTGAAGATTTCGAAACGATCCCCCTGAAACCAGAACAGAGTGCTTCGCTGCAGGCACCGACCGAGTTTGAGCCAGCCCCGGTGGAAGTCGCTGCCGAGCAAAGCGATGAGGTCACCGCCGATGAAGCACCAACGATGGATGCACAAAAGCAAGTGCAAGCACCGAAGCGGGAAATGAAGTCGGTGACCGTGACGGGCGAGGCTTTCGTTATTCAATTGGGTGCCTTTAGCAATCGTGACAGTGTGTTGGCTTTGCAAAAGCAATTGCAAGAGAAGGGTTTTGCGGTATTTATTGAGTCAGGTGGAAGCCAAGGACAGCTAACTAAGTTAATGGTCGGTCCGGATACTTCAAAGCACGCATTAGAACAACAGCTAGCGGCGCTCAAAGAGCTCACGGGGCTGCAGGGCAAAGTATTAAACTATAAACCGTAAAGAAATAAAAAAAGCCGCATTTTTAATTGGATTCTGTTAAAATCTGCTCACTTTTTCAGTGCGACTGAGTGCTTATGCTCTGGATAGATTACGCAATCATTATCATCATCACCATTTCTACCTTGGTGAGTTTGATTCGAGGCTTCGTCAAAGAAGCGGTCTCACTCGTAATATGGGTAGCCGCTTTTGTTATCTCGAGTCAGTTCTACAAAGATCTAGCCGTATATTTTACTGAAATCCAAGATCCGCTTGTCCGAAATGCGGCTGCTATCGCTGCGTTGTTTGTTGCCACGTTGATTATCGGCGCCATTCTTAACTATATCCTCTCGAAACTTGTTCAGCACACGGGCCTTTCCGGGACCGACCGTGTACTTGGATTAGTGTTTGGTGCGCTGCGTGGTGTGCTTATCGTGAGCGCTTTGCTGTTCTTTATGGACTCGTTTACCACCCTGTCAAACAGCGAGTGGTGGCGGGAGTCAGTATTGATACCGCATTTCGGTGTATTTATTCAGTGGTTTTTTGAATATCTAGAAAGCAGTTCAAGTTTTTTAGTCCCGCAATCAGTTTAAGAGGGTCGTAAAGTTATGTGTGGTATTGTTGGTATCGTCGGCAAACAGCCGGTTAATCAAGCGCTGTATGACGGCTTAACCATGCTCCAACATCGTGGACAGGATGCTGCCGGCATCATGACGGTGGATGAGTACAATACGTTGCGCTTACGCAAAGCCAATGGCTTGGTGCGTGATGTATTTCATACGCGTCATATGCATCGCCTTGCCGGAAACATCGGTATTGGTCACGTACGCTATCCTACGGCGGGCAGTTCAAGTTCAGCTGAGGCTCAGCCATTTTATGTCAATTCGCCGTTTGGCATTGCGATGGCGCACAACGGGAACCTAACGAACGCAGCCGATGTTCATGCACACCTGTTCAAAACCGCGCGTCGTCATATTAATACCACCTCCGATTCGGAAATATTACTGAACGTTTTCGCTAATGAACTGGACAAAAATGACAGCTTAGAACTTAACGCTGATGATGTGTTTAGAACCATCACAGCGGTGCATCGTAAGGTACGCGGTGCTTATGCTGTGGTGTCAATGATTCTTGGTCATGGTTTGGTTGCATTCCGTGACCCGTGGGGCATCCGTCCGCTTGCGCTCGGAAAGCGTGAGACGGCTGAAGGCGATGAATATATTGTTGCTTCGGAAAGCGTGGCGATCGATGGTACGGGTTTTAAGTACGTGCGCGACGTAGAGCCAGGTGAGGCGATTTATATCACCAACGATGGGCAACTGTTTTCGCGTCAATGTGCAGACAAGCCGAAGCACTGTCCTTGTATTTTTGAGTATGTCTATTTTGCACGGCCTGACTCGTTTATTGATGGTATTTCCGTGTATGCATCACGCGTCAACATGGGGCGTAAGTTGGGTGAGAAGCTCAAACGCGATTATGCCGACTTGGATATCGATGTGGTCATTCCAATCCCCGAGACGAGTTGTGATATCGCACTTGAAATTGCGAGCGTGCTGGATCTTCCGTATCGCCAAGGCTTTGTTAAAAACCGCTATATTGGCCGTACCTTTATCATGCCGGGACAAACGCAGCGCCGTAAGTCAGTGCGCCGTAAGTTGAACGCCATTAGCGCGGAATTCAAAGGCAAGAACGTGTTATTGGTCGATGACTCGATAGTTCGCGGAACGACCTCTGAGCAGATTATTGAAATGGCACGAGAAGCAGGGGCTAAGCGCGTCTATTTTGCTTCGGCTGCACCTGAAATTCGTTTCCCTAACGTTTATGGTATCGATATGCCAAGTGCCAACGAGCTCATTGGTCATGGTCGCGAAAGTAGCGAAATATGCGACATGATTGGCGCCGATGGACTCATTTATCAAGATTTAGACGATCTTGTAGGCGCGGTCGGTGAAGAGAATCCGAATGTTCAGCGCTTTGAAACGTCAGTATTTAGTGGTGAGTATATTACTGGGGATATTAATCAGGATTATCTCGACGAACTTGATGCCGCGCGCAATGATATGGCAAAAGCGCAACGCGATGGCGGCGAAGATGCTAATTTAGAACTGCATAACGACAATGATTAATGTCGTTATCAAATGACAAGGGGCGCTTAAAGCGCCCCTTTTTTATACTATTTTGAACTTAGTCCTGCTGGAAAGGATAAACTGAACCGAGCTTCAAAATTTGCGTTAATTCATCAAGCGCTGAACGTGATTCTTCGAGTAGCGCAGGGTCACGTAGGTCGTCAACGGCAAGCTCTTCGCGATAGTGTTTATCGACCCACTGAGTTAAGCGTTGATACAAGTCATCGCTCATCAAACAGTTTGGGTTAGCGGCTTTAAGCTCTTCGTCGTTAAGCGCTACGCGTAAACGCAAACACGCGGGACCGCCGCCATTTCGCATACTTTGTTTAACGTCAAAGAACTCAACGCGCTTGATAGGATTATCGCGCTGCACCAATGACTCAAGGTAGGCTTTTACACGAGGGTTCTCTTCACACTCAGTCGGTGCAATGAGAGTCATGATGCCATCTGGTGGAGTAATTAGCTGGGTATTAAACAAATAGGTTGATACCGCGTCCTGTACGCTCACCTCATCGGTTTTAACTTCGATAAAGTGCACTGGGGTATCACCAAACTTTTGTTGAATTTCAGCGAATTTCTGTTCGGTATCACGGAATGCCTGTTCGTGGTAGAACAATACGTTTTGATTACCTACTGCAATAACGTCGTTATGAAACACGCCTTGGTCGATAACATCGGGGTTTTGCTGCAGATAAACGGTGTTATCGTCAGTAAGACCATGCAAGCGAGCGATGGCTTGAGATGCTTCCAAAGTTTGTCGTGCAGGGAACTTCCGCGGTGCAGGTTGTGTACTATCAAATGCACAACGGCCGTAAGTAAAGATCTCAACACCGGCATGACCGTATTGTTCACATAAACGCGTGTGGTTTGCTGCGCCTTCGTCGCCAAAGTGCTCGTTATCAGGCAGGTGAGTGTGGTGCTCGAAATAACGTTCATGCGCAAACATGGCTTTAAGAATATTGCCACTGGTCACAGGCTCGAGTGAGCGGTGAAACTTATTCGTTAAGTTAGCCGGTGTAAAATGCACTTTGCCATTTGCCGTATCGGCGCTGGGTGATACAGTCGCCGCGTTGGCGGTCCACATGCTTGATGCTGAGCACACGGCTTGGAAAATAGCTGGCGCTTCGGTTGCCGCTTTATATAATACTTCGCCATCGGTGCCGGTGAAGCCGAGGCGTCGCAACGCATAAATATCTGGACGTTCTTGTGGCGCCAAAACGCCTTGCTTCATGCCCATGTCGTGCAGCGCTTTCATCTTCATTAACCCTTGTAGGGCGGCGCTTTTAGGGCTAGAGGTAGCCTTTGCGTTGGCTAACGAGGCAACGTTGCCGAATGACAAACCAGCGTAATTGTGAGTCGGACCGACAAGGCCGTCATAATTCACTTCAAAGTGTTGCATAGTCACGTATTCGCGCTCCTTTCGGGGGGCTACTGTTTAGCCTGATATGATCGAATTAGAATTATTATACGTTGTTAATAACGGCTTGTAAGCCTTTATTTTCGTGGGCTTACCGAAAATTCGCCGAGTCTGACTGTTTATCTAAATTGTGCGAATTTTTATCAAATACACAGGTTATGGTTGTTTCTTAAGAAAATAACCGATATATCTTAAAAAAGGCAGAATCATCGGGTTGCCACTTGTATTTTTGTGGTTATGAACCTATATCGTCTGACAGTTAAAGAAAAGAGAAGCTAAACTCTATGGCGAAATCGCTCGTTATTGTCGAGTCCCCGGCAAAAGCCAAAACAATTAATAAATACCTGGGTAACGATTTTATCGTGAAGTCCAGTGTAGGGCACGTGCGCGACCTTCCTACCAAGGCGGTAGAGAAGGTACCCAGTAAATCGGCGGCCGAAGTCCGCAAAATGTCGCCGGAGGATAAGGCGGCTTACCAACAGCAACGTGATTTTAAACGTTTGGTAGCGCGGATGGGAATCGACCCTGAGCATGACTGGGATGCACACTACGAGGTATTACCCGGTAAGGAAAAAGTAGTCAAGGAACTTACCCAACTGGCGAAAAAGTCAGATAAAGTTATTCTCGCGACGGATTTGGACCGCGAGGGGGAAGCTATCGCGTGGCATTTACGCGAACTGATGGGGGGGGACAACGACCGTTATCAACGGGTGGTCTTTAACGAAATCACCAAAAATGCGATCCAAGATGCTTTCTCGCATCCTGCCCAGCTCAATTTGGATCGCGTTAACGCACAACAAACGCGTCGATTCTTAGACCGTGTTGTGGGCTTCATGGTATCGCCTCTGTTATGGAAAAAAATTGCCCGCGGGCTATCCGCCGGTCGTGTGCAGTCGGTCGCTGTCCGCTTGGTAGTCGAACGCGAACGAGAGATTAAAGCGTTTGTTCCGGAAGAGTATTGGGACGTACACGCTGATTTAGCGACACAAGCCAAAGATGACTTGCGTATGCAGGTTGTGAAGCAAGCCGGTGAAAACTTCAGGCCGGCGAACAAAGAACAGACCGATGCGGCATTGGCACAGTTAAAAGATGCCGACTATGAAATTATTTCTCGTGAAGACAAGCCAACGTCGAGCAAGCCATCGGCGCCGTTTATCACGTCGACGCTGCAGCAGTCAGCCAGTACGCGTTTAGGTTTTGGTGTGAAGAAAACCATGACTCTAGCACAGCGCTTGTATGAAGCGGGTCACATTACCTACATGCGTACTGACTCAACCAATTTGAGTGCTGATGCAGTCAGCGCGTGTCGTGATTACATTGAGCAGAGCTTTGGAGCGAATTATCTGCCCAAACAACCGAATCGTTACGGCTCCAAAGAGGGCGCACAAGAAGCCCACGAAGCGATCCGTCCTTCGGACGTGAAAGTCAAGGCTGATAAACTGGGCAGCATGGATCGTGATGCGCAACGGCTGTATGAATTGATTTGGCGTCAGTTCGTTGCTTGCCAAATGGTGCCAGCAAAATACGATAGCACAACGCTAACTGCACAGGCGGGAGACTTCGAACTCAAAGCGCGCGGTCGCGTGATGCGTTTTGCGGGTTGGACCAAAGTACTGCCGCCGTCATCGTCGAAGAAAGACGGTGACATGAGTCTGCCTGATATTGGCAAGGGCGAAATATTAGCGTTGCAACAGTTGGAGCCGCAACAGCATTTCACCAAGCCGCCGGCGCGATATAGCGAGGCGTCCTTGGTCAAAGAATTAGAAAAGCGCGGTATCGGCCGTCCTTCGACATACGCGTCGATCATCTCAACGATTCAGGATCGCGGCTACGTTAAAGTGGAGAATCGCCGCTTTTTCGCCGAAAAAATGGGTGAAATCGTTAATGATCGACTCATTGAGAACTTTACCGAGTTAATGAATTATAACTTTACCGCGGAGATGGAGCAGGCGCTCGATGATATCGCCGCTGGCAAGCGTAATTGGAAAGAAACGCTCGATAAGTTTTACGAGGACTTTAAAGCCAATCTAGAACAAGCCGAGCGCGACCCAAATGAAGGCGGAATGCGCGGCAACCAAATGGTTATGACCGACATTGAGTGTCCCAAGTGTGGACGCGAGATGGGTATTCGTACGGCATCAACGGGCGTATTCCTAGGTTGTTCAGGCTATAATTTGCCACCTAAAGAGCGATGTACCCAAACGCTTAACTTAACGCCAGGCGAAGAAGCGGTTAAGGTGACCGATGAGGATGAACGCGAGACAGAGGCGTTACGTGCTAAGAAACGTTGTCCTAAATGCGGCACCGCAATGGATAGCTACCTCATTGATGAGAAGCGTAAACTCCATGTGTGCGGTAATAACCCGACCTGTGACGGTTATGTCATTGAAAAGGGTGAGTTTCGTATAAAAGGTTATGACGGACCGACCATTGAGTGTGATAAATGCGGTTCGGAGATGCAGCTCAAGACGGGGCGTTTTGGTAAGTATTTTGATTGCACAAATGACGAGTGCAAGAATACGCGTAAGTTGTTGCGCAACGGAGAACCCGCGCCACCCAAAGAGGATCCTGTACCGTTGCCGGAGCTTCCGTGTGAGGATTCGGACGCGTACTTTGTGTTACGTGATGGTGCTTCAGGTATTTTCTTATCAGCGAACACCTTTCCTAAGTCGCGTGAGACACGAGCGGTTAAGGTAAAAGAGCTTGCGCGGTTTAAAGACCGTTTGCCTGACAAGTTTAAGTATCTTGCTGAAGCGCCACAGGAAGATGACGAGGGTAACGAGGCTATCGTCCGCTTCTCGCGAAAAAACAAAGAGCAATATGTAGTGACCGAGGTCAATAAAAAGCAGACCGGTTGGAAGGCTCATTACAAGGGCGGTAAATGGGTTATTGATAAGAAATAATCCATGACTTACTCAATAAAGGGGCGATGGTGTATCGCCCCTTTTTTATGCGCTTTATAAAGTTTGAGTTAATGATTTAACTTAGCTGAGTAAAGGTCATGACCCTGCAAAAATTATGTTTATATCAAGCCTTGGTTGTCACGTTAACGGTGGGTATCATTCCCCTTAGTTCGGCGCAAGATTGCTTATCACTCGATCTAGGACCGGCTCAAGTAGAGCCCTCTTTACATTGGCAATCGCAAAACCGCGGTGTCTCAGCGATGGTGCGCGCAGGATTACTCGAACCACAAGTCATTCGCTTACTCAAACAACACTTGGCGATTAAAGTGGTCGATTGGCAGGCGTCCCATCACCATCAATGGCCGACAGACTATTTGCTCGAAGCCGATTCTTGGCAGGCTTTTTTTACCCGCTTACTTAAGCCTTTTGGTCTACAACTGGTCTTGTATGCTAATCAAGGCGCTGTGGTCCGTTATCAGGAATCACCACTGTGATTTGTGCTCGAGTGATATTGGCATGGGGTGTTTGTTTGATCTGCGTAGCCTGTAGCTATGACCCTGCTGCGCTTATCGCCAAGGCGGATGCACTCAGTGAGCAACAGCATCAGCACTTAGCCTCTCAATATGATTACCAACTCACGCCTCAAACTCCGCATACGGTGATCGAGAGTGAGCAGTTTTATGTGCCAGAGCTTGCTAAAAGCACGGTTGATAAGCCTATTTGGTATAGCCAACCCTTGCAGACACAGCTATTAAAAGTACCGCTACTGCAAGCGCTTCAGACCGTATTTACGCCGTTAAATGTCACTGTTTTAGTTGACCCAGAGGTCGATGCGCAACGACTTATTTCAAGTGAATTTTCCGGCACTGTGGGTGAGTGGCTTGCTTGGCTTAGCAATGGGCAACAATTATTTGTTGAATACGAGCCCTATGCGGTTCATTTGAAACGTTACCAAGTGAAGCGTTATGACTTAGCTTTTCTTGCGGGCACGACCCAGTTTTCCTTGAATGAACAGGCCGCCCAACAAGCAGACGGCGATCAGGCTGGACAATTGGGGTTCAGCTCAAGTCAGTCATTGGCGTGGAAGGAATTAGAGCAAGCGATAACACTCATGCTGTCGGACCAAGGACATGTGGCGCTTAACGCCAATGCGAGCGCGTTACTTGTGAAAGATACGCCCAGCGTGATTAAGCAGGTCGATCGCTATATTAACCAGTTGAACAAGAGTCTGACTCGTCAGGTAGCACTCGATGTACAAGTGATCGAGGTTCGATTCGATGACTCGGAGCAGTTTACCGTGGATTGGTCGAGTGTACGACGTACAAGTCAAGGCACGCCTTGGTTAACGTCGCAAAGTGGTTCTGATAATTGGTTACAGCAAGCCGCAGGACGTTTTATTCTAAGCCCGTTGAGTGGACCGCGAAATTCCATCGACATTTTAGTGCAAGCGTTACAAGAGCAAGGACAGGTCAAAGTCAGTCATCATCCGCGTATTTTGACATTAAATCATCAAGTGGCGCAGTTATTGGTCGAGGAAGAGCAAGCTTACTTGGCTGAATCAGAAGTCAGCACGACACCTTATGTGGGACAGCAACAACGCCTCAAGCCCGGCAAATTGACAACAGGTTTTAGAATGTTTGTATTACCCAACATTTTAAAACGCGATGTACTTTTGCATCTATCTTCGCAAATGAGCGCGTTGCAGGGGATGAACGTCGTTCAGTCAGGCGATAATATGATTCAAACACCGCACACATCTCGCAAACACTTTTTTCTAAAGGCGCTTGTGGGTCACGAAGAAACACTTCTTTTGACTGGGTTTCGTAATCAAACTGTCCAAGCGGGACGGACGCGTTCAGGGGTCAGTTGGTTACTGGGGGGCGGACAGCAAAAATCGCGGGAAAACAGCGAGACGCTTTTACTCATCACGCCGCGAATTGTCGGGGTGAACAATGAGTGAGTGGGTTACTCATAGCTTTCGATTAAGACTGGGTGTCAAGAAGCCATCAAGGAAGCAGCTTCTCGGCATCATTGCGCAATGGAATTATCCCTTTTGCGGGATAGCATTTTTCATGCAGCAGTGGTGGTTAAGTATGAGTCAACAACCGGGCGCCGATCCCTTATTCTGCCTTCGTGCTGACTGGCAACAAACCGCATCCTGTGGATGGATTATTGCGGATACTCAGCCTGCTCGTCTGGTTGTTTGGCAAAGCGGTCGCTTGGTTGCGATTGAACAAGGAGACGTCGCTGGTTTGATGAGACGTGTCGTTGAATGGAGAGAACAGCACAAGGATTTAACGTCCCCCTCGGTTTGGTGCTGGTACTCTCAACAGCCTGCGCCCGAGGCTTGGATCGGCGATAAGCGTAGTGATATGTATCGGTCGGATACGTTTTTACAATTGCTCCCCGGCGAGCAACTGACACGACGTTCAGAAACTGCGATCAAGATAGGGGTGGGAAGTCTGGGCTTATTGCTCATCCTGCTTGGTGGCATGTACTACGTGCTGAATCACCCCACCACTGAGGCAATCGAGACGGAAGAAAGGGCATTTTTTCAGTTAGATAGTGTCAGTGCGATCGCAGAAATAGCGTCCCTCATGAGTCATCCTTTTGCTGCAAAGCAGCACTTGGTTCAGATTGATTTGAGTGGCACTACACTGCGTTTATTGTGGCAATTACCCGACCAATTAACCGGCTCTCAGCAAAGTAAAACACAGGTTGAAACGCGTATACTCCCTAGCAAGAAGCGTGAAGGAACTGCTCCCACTGGAGGCGCCGCTGACGCACTGTGGGCGGCATATCAAACTACTTTTTATGATGCGCAAGTGACTCAGTTGAGTGCGACACAATGGCGCCTAGCCTATTCCATGATGTCGTATCGACACTTGCAACGATTAGCCGATTGGCTTGTCAGCCATCCGCAATTCGTTCTTTCTTCATTATCAATGAGGTACCAACATGGCTATTGGTCTGTGCAATGGACGCTGGACTCCCAAATGGCTGAGCTTATTTAGCTTTTGCCTACCGTTATCAATGCCGCTGACTGCTCAGCAAGTCGTGAGTCAAACGACCGATCCCTTGGCATTGAGCGAACAATTAAAAAACGAATTAAAAGCCTACCAGGCATGGCAAGTGGCGATGGAACAGAAGAAGCGAGACTTAGCCTTTGCTGAATTACAACTGAACTGGTTGAAGAAGCAAGTCGAGATTGCGCAGCAGCAAAAACTGCTACGACCGACCTCTGTTGCAGCGCCTCGTCCGCCTAAAAACTGTATTCGTATTGCTCAGTCTGAGTGGCGCTTGCGCGATGCCGATGGTGAGTGGTTCTGGGCAAAACAAGGGAGTTGCTTTTAATGTTAGATGCGATGCCGCACTTAGATGCAAAGGCACTTTACGGCTGTACGATTCATCCTGTTATCTTTCAATATTGTGAAATGCTTTTAAACCAGTGGCACGACGAGGGTTGCGACGATAAAGCCATGCTAGCAACAGAGTCGGGGTTGTTAGTCTGCTCGGCACGAGTGTTTGAGGAAGCAAGACTGGAACGAGAGAATCTGGAAAAGCTATTACGGGATTACACGCAGCAACCGGTGCAATTAGCCCTTGCCGATGCTCGCGTGATACGAGCAGCGTTACTGACTTATCGCACGGGGCGGCCGCCGCAAGAACAACCAACAGAGACAACGGACCAAACACATGCCCAGCAACTGCTGTCCGACCTCGTCGCCGAGGGGTTGGCAAAAGGAGCTTCAGATATCCACTTGCGATTCAGTAAACACTTCTGTCGAACCTGTTATCGAGTCAAAGGAGTTTTAGTGGACCATCATCAGCGTAATCGTGAGGCAATGACCGAAGCCATTGCCGCGGCGTTGAATACGCGTAGTGATGACTACAATCAAGTGTTCAATGAACAAAGCACTGATAGTGCGAGCCTGTTAGTGCCGCTCAGACAAGACGGCAACCATCTATCTGAGATAAAAGTACGTTTGCAAAAGTCGCCTTTAAGCGATGGCTTTGCGGTCACCTTACGATTACTGGCAACTACAATGGCGCCCAGTCTCACGCTTGAGTCTCTCGGGTTTGAGCCTGATATCATCAAAGGTGTCGACTGTATGTTGGCACAACGCAGTGGCCTGCTGCTCGTCGTCGGTCCAACGGGGCATGGTAAAACGACGACCTTGGCGGCTATTCATCAACGTTTTAGTGAGTCGGCGAAAATAATTTCGTTTGAAGATCCGGTTGAACTGAAACAACCTCATGTTGAGCAACGTTGGATCGACTCAACGCGCCATCAGGAAGGTTTTGAGACAGCCATCAAGACGGCATTACGAGAGGATCCAGACGTGATTTCTGTGAGTGAAATTCGCGATGGGTCAACCGCCGCTGCGGCTATAACGGCTGCGTTAACTGGTCACTTGGTGACGGCTACATTGCACGCAACTGACACTTTGGCTGCGTTGGAACGTCTGCGCGATTTGGGGGTAGCAATGGAGCAATTGTTAACGCCGGGCGTGTTGCGAGGGCTCATCGCACAGCGTCTACTGTATCGCGATGGCACCGCAACACTCGTCGCTGAATATTTAGTGCTTGATCAAGTCGCGCGTCAATTTGCTCTCAGTCACGATTATGCGGGCTGGCGAGAGCACCTTACGCGTTGCGGCTGGCGCGGCTTAGCCGAACGAGGCGCAGCTCAGATACTGGGTGAGACGCCTCGCGAATACCATTACTCGGTAGAAGGGCCGCTCGCGAAATGAATAAAATTGGACGACAGCGGCAGTGGCAGTGGGTTGAGGACTACTGCATCTGGTTAGAGGATGGCAGTGGACCGCAAGAAGCGGCTGAGGCGATGCGCACACAAGCGGCCTACTTTAAACTACGTGCGGAGCAGAAATTAGCGGAACGATTGCAGGCGGGCTTACGGCGGGGTCAAACCATTGGGCACGCGTTAAAGGGGGAGCTCAAGCCAGATTTATTAGAGCTCTTTATTATCGGCCAGCAATACAACTGTTTGACACCACTATTGAATGACTATCGTGACATTGTCGTCGAACTACAGCGGTTACGTTGGGCGTTTTATCGACAATTAGCCTATCCTATTTCGGTCTTATTTACTGTTCTTTTGGCTTATGCCTATGCCGCAACACATTATTTACCGCGATTGCTCAGTTATAGTCAATCGCGCTCTTCAGAAGCAGTCGTGGAATGGGTCATCAATATTGGCAACATCATTGCCAGCGGTTGGTGGTGGCTACTTGGCTTATTGACATGCTTAGTCATGGCATGGCGCTGGTTGGCACGCAACTGGGTAGGGCGTCAGCGTCTGCAGGCTGAACGCTATGGTCTATTTGCCCAATTCCGAGCCATCAATGCGTTATGGCTGACACGACTGGTCGCTGTTCTCATGCATCATCACGTTGCACTCGATACTATTTTTGCTGTGTTAATTCGCGTTGCATCGCCTTACGCAGGTTGGCACTTAAAGCGAATGCAACAACGGTTAGCACAAGGTCGTGTGAGCCTAGCTACAGTGCTTGATACGGGATTACTGTTACCGAGACAGCTGTTCCGGATTAGCCATCGGCAGCAATTTAATGGGCAACGTGAGGCGCTCGTTAGTGTCGCTCAGCGAAGCTATGTTGATATACAACGCAGTATTGCGTATCAGCAACGGGTATGGATTGTGTTGTGCTATTTGCTCATCACGGCATTGATACTGATGCTTTTAAGTGCTGTAGGTAGCACCATGATGGCGGTGATGACATCGATTTAGTGTTTTTCAAGGAGTGATTAGGATGCGTTCAAAGGAACAAGGATTTACGTTTATCGAAGTTTTGGCGGTGCTGAGCATTATTGCCATAGCCTCATTGGGGACTTTGGTATTGCGTGATTGGGCGGTTGGAAATGCGCGCGTATCGGAAGCGAAGAATCTGATAACGACACTTCAAGCGGGGGCACAAATGTGGAAACCGGCCAGTGGCGAATTTACCGGTATCAGCATGACCGAGTTGAGCAGCATTGGAGCGGTTCCTGCCGATTGGGGGGATGGTATCGGTAAAAACCCATGGGGTGGTGATATTACAATTGCTGTAGATGTCGGAGATCTAAATCGATACTCGATAAACCTTGATGGAATCTCCTCGGAGGAGGAGGGGAATAGACTCGCGCGTGATTATCAGGATCAAGCTTTCTCGAGTAGCTTTTCAACAGGCACCCTTACCGTGACTTTCCAAGGCTAATGAATCAACGAGGATTTAGCCTTTGGGAGGTCGTGCTGGCGGCGGCGATACTTGCTAGTTTTTGGCAAGTATCGTTAGTCGGCTGGCGCTGGCAAGACACGGTGCAGAAGCGCCTGCAGTGGCAACAGCAACTGGTCATGCTGATCCAAGCGCAACGTGACCACTACCAACGTTATGGTGTTTTTGCACTTACCGAGGCGCAATTAGCCCGACAGGGACGTTACGTGGTGCCTGCTTGGCCGTTTTCTACTGAATGGCGATTCCTACCAGATGCCTTTTACAGCGAACAATTACTCATGCGAACACAATTAAAGAACGTTGACCCATCACTCTTATTGGGTCATTCCTTGCCATTTGAACAGCAAGGTAACGAGGTCGTTATCCGTGTTATCGGAACACGCTAATAAACTGTGTCATCAGCGCGGGCAGAGCCTTGTCGAGGCGGTTGTAGTGTTGCCAATCATGCTGCTGTTTGCGCTACTGCTGGCGCAAGTACTTTATCTTTGGTGGGCACAGCAAACACTGTTTGTTGCAAGCCAGTATGCTGCGCGGGTCGGGGCTATCAACCATGGCGAAAAGCGGCCGATGCGCGTGACCTTGGCGGCCACCATGGCGAGTTTGACGCCTAAAGATAAAGACATAGAAAGTTGGCAAAATATATTGAAGTCAGTTGCTGCGCAGCAATTACACGGTTTGCAGTTTTCAGAGATCGACATCGTCCAACCCACAGAGGCGATGGTTAATCAATTTAAAGAGCGCCGCTATAGTAATGAATCGCAGAACTGGATCGAGGAAATTCCTGTTGATCACTACTGGGCGAGAAGACAGTCGGCCGAGAACGAAGAAGCGTACGTTAGTGCCACGACATTAAAAATTGAGGTCACTTGGTGCATTGAATTGAAGATACCGATTGCCGATAAAGTGTTAGCCGCGTTGGCTCCAAAGGTTTCACGATGTCAGCTAGCACAACAAATCACAGGAAGTCCGTTTTGGCCGTTAACAGCAACCGCCGAGCATCGGATGCTCAGCGGTTATCGTTAATTCGTCTAATTAGGCCTCAGTGTGGTCGTGGTATTCAACGCACGCTTGCAAGGTATTTTCAATCAGTGAAGCGACGGTCATAGGACCCACCCCACCCGGTACCGGTGTGATCCAACCGGCTCTTTGTACAGCCGTGTCAAACTCGACATCACCTGTTAAGCGACCATCATTCAGTCGGTTCATGCCTACATCAATAACGATTGCGCCTTCTTTGATCCATTCACCTGGAATAAATTCGGGCTTACCCACGGCGACGACAACAATGTCGGCACGTCTTACATGTTTTTCTAGGTCATTGGTGAAGCGATGACATACGGTGGTTGTTGCGCCTGCTAACAAAAGTTCAAGGCTCATTGGTCGACCAACGATATTGGATGCGCCGACAACCACTGCATTGAGTCCGTGTAAATCAATTTGTGTACTGTCTAGCAAAGTGATGATGCCTTTTGGAGTACACGGACGCAAAGCGGGTATTCGTTGTGCTAATCGACCGACATTGTATGGATGAAAGCCATCCACATCTTTGTGCGGGTGAATGCGTTCGAGAATTGGCGTTGCGTCAAGGCCAGCAGGCAAGGGTAGTTGTAACAAAATACCGTCGACATCGGGGTTGTCATTGAGTTCATCAATTAGTTGCTCGAGTGCAGTCTGTGATGTATCACTGGGCATGTCATAATCAAACGAACGAATACCGACTTGTTCACAGGCGCGTCTTTTATTACCCACATAAACTTCTGATGCGGGGTCTTGTCCGACTAAAACGACAGCTAAACCGGGCGCACGCTTGCCCGCGCTCAGTCGTTCGTCAATTTGTGTTTTTACCGATGCTCTGATGTTTGCAGCGATTGCTTTACCATCAATTAGCTGTGCAGGCATATAGGGACCCTTGCTTGTCAATGAAATTGGAATTGAAAAAGCTTTGAATGGCTGCATAGTTTACCGCTATTTTAGGTTCATTGTCACTGATTGTCGGAATAATGGTCAGCTTGGCGCAAAAGTAGCCAAACAACCGCCGTTTGCCAAAAAAAGTTTGACGGACGGGAAACTTATGGGTAATATTCGCCCCCGTTGTCAGGCAGCATTGCTTGTCACCACCAGATGTCAAAAACGGCGAGTAGCGCAGTTTGGTAGCGCACTTGGTTTGGGTCCAAGGGGTCGCTGGTTCGAATCCAGTCTCGCCGACCATTTTGACATTAGGGTAGCAGGAATGTTCGATTGCGCCCGTAGCTCAGCTGGATAGAGCAACGGCCTTCTAAGCCGTCGGTCGCAGGTTCGAATCCTGCCGGGTGCGCCAGAACGCGCCATGAAGATTCAATACAGTGGTGGGTGTAGCTCAGTTGGTAGAGCCCCGGATTGTGATTCCGGTTGTCGTGGGTTCAAGTCCCATCATCCACCCCACTTCTTCTCTTCAAAATCCTTATTATAATCGGCGAGTAGCGCAGTTTGGTAGCGCACTTGGTTTGGGTCCAAGGGGTCGCTGGTTCGAATCCAGTCTCGCCGACCAATCGTAATTTCATCGTTAGTGCATTGCGATAAAAATCGCGTCCCTAAATACTACTTCCGTTTTACAGCTCGTGCTGTTCAGTACAGAATTCACTCTCGACTATTCGCCTCTGACCCGCTATAATGTTGCGTCATTTTTAAAGGATAACGCCGTTGTTTGCGTTAAAGTCCCTTGGGTTACACTCGACTGGTGTGAGCTGGTTAGTGTGAACTGAGTAAGCTTTTAAGGGCAAGCAACACTTCACTGATTGAAACCGAGGTAAAAAGGCAATGCAGGTTTCTGTAGAGACAACACAAGGTTTAGAACGTCGTGTGACGATTACGGTACCGGCGGACGTTATTGATAACGAAGTAAAACGTTTATTAAAAGAAGAATACCGTCACCGCCGTGTGAATGGTTTCCGTAAGGGAAAGATTCCTCCACACGTATTGCAGAAGCTATTTGGTCGCGAAGCACGCTCTCGTGCCGCATCTGGCGTAATGCAGAGCAAATACTATGAAGCGATCATGCAGGAAAAAATTAACCCTGCAGGTGCGCCGGCGATCGAGCCTAAAGTTAACGAACCAGGTAAAGACCTAGAGTTCACTGCAACTTTTGAAGTATACCCAGAAGTTGAGGTTAAAAACCTCGACAAGATCGAAATTGAAAAACCCACTGTTGAAGTCACTGATGCTGATGTCGATAGCATGTTAGAGACGTTGCGCAAGCAACACGCGGGTTGGAAAGAAGTTAAGCGTAAGTCTAAAGACGGCGATCGCGTAACCATGGATTTCGTGGGTTCAATTGATGGTGAAGAGTTTGAAGGCGGTAAGGCGTCTGACTTTGCACTTGAACTGGGTGAAGGCCGCATGATTCCTGGTTTTGAAGATCAGATCAAAGGCATTAAAGCAGGTGAAGAGAAAACCATCGAGGTGACCTTCCCTGAAGACTACCACGCTGAAAACCTTAAAGGTAAAGATGCACAGTTTGCGGTTACGGCTAAGAAAGTCGAAGAACGCGAACTGCCAGAGCTTAACGATGAGTTTGTTGCTTTGTTTGGCGTGAAAGAAGGCGGTGTTGATGCATTAAAAGCGGAAGTTCGCAAAAATATGGAACGCGAGCTGAGCAACACGGTTAAGAGCAAAGTTAAAGAGCAAGTATTGAAAGGCATCGTTGAGCACAATGAAGTCGAATTGCCAAAAGCGATGATCGATCAGGAGATCGATGCATTGCGTAAACAAGCAGCAGAACGCTTTGGTGGTAACGCCGAGCAAATGCCTAATTTACCTGCTGAATTGTTTGAAGAACAAGCAAAAGAGCGCGTGAAAGTGGGTCTATTGTTAGGCGAAGTCATTCGTACTAACGAGATGAAAGCAGAAGACGAGCGTGTTGATACGATTATCGCAAACGCTGCTTCAGCTTACGAAGATCCGCAAGAAGTCATTGAGTATTACAAGTCTAACAACGACATGATGCAACAGATTCGTAATGTTGCGCTTGAAGAGCAAGCGGTTGAGTTTGTACTTGATAAAGCTAAAGTGACAGAGAAAGAAGCGAGCTTCGATGACATCATGAACCCTAAGCAATAATCTATCCGCGAGGATAAATCGACGGAGTCCTTGACGAGCTCCGTCACTGCTTGGTTTAATGGCTCGTATGTAACTCATACGAGCCTTTTTCTTATTAGGAGCTTTATCATTCATGTCTAACGATATTCAGGATCCCATGGCACAGCTCGTTCCGATGGTTGTAGAGCAAACCTCTAAAGGTGAGCGCTCCTACGATATTTATTCGCGACTGTTGAAAGAGCGTGTCATTTTTTGCTGTGGACAGGTCGAAGACCACATGGCTAATTTGATTGTTGCCCAATTATTGTTTTTGGAATCAGACAATCCTGATAAAGACATTTATCTTTATATTAACTCTCCCGGCGGCGTTGTTACTGCGGGTATGGCGATTTATGACACCATGCGGTTTATCAAGCCGGATGTGAGTACTGTATGTATGGGTCAAGCAGCCAGCATGGGCGCATTCTTGCTTGCAGGCGGCGCACAGGGTAAACGCTATTGCTTGCCTAATTCACGCGTGATGATTCATCAACCGCTTGGTGGATTCCAAGGACAAGCTTCAGATTTCGAGATCCATGCGAAGCAAATATTGGATCTGAAAGAGCGTCTAAACCGTATGTTAGCTGAAAATACTGGGCAAGATTACGAAAAAGTGGCGCGTGATACGGATCGCGACCATTTCTTGACTGCGCCTGAAGCAGTCGATTATGGCTTAGTCGACGGCATATTGAATAAGCGCGGCGAAGAGTAGTAGGAGAGTCGAATGACCGATAAAACGCAAGGCGACGGTGAAAAGCCGCTCTACTGTACATTCTGCGGTAAAAGTCAGCATGAGGTGAAAAAGCTTATCGCTGGGCCTTCAGTGTTTATTTGTGATGAGTGTGTCGATTTATGTAACGATATTTTGAAGGAGGAAATTCAAAATATTGCTGCGGCACCTGAACACGATAAGCTTCCTGTGCCCAAAGAAATCCGTAAGCACTTGGACGATTATGTCATCGGTCAAGAGCGTGCCAAGAAAGTATTGTCAGTGGCGGTTTATAACCACTACAAACGGTTGCGTAACGCAGGTAAAGGCAAAGATGACGTTGAGCTGGGTAAAAGTAATATTTTGCTGATTGGTCCGACTGGCTCAGGTAAAACGTTCCTTGCTGAGACAATGGCGCGATTCTTGGATGTTCCGTTTACCATGGCGGACGCGACCACGCTAACGGAAGCAGGTTATGTGGGCGAAGATGTAGAGAACATTATCCAAAAACTTCTGCAGAAATGCGACTATGACGTTGAGAAAGCAGAGCGTGGTATTGTCTACATTGATGAAATTGATAAAATTTCGCGTAAGTCTGAAAATCCATCCATTACACGTGATGTGAGTGGTGAAGGGGTGCAGCAAGCGTTATTGAAATTAATTGAAGGCACGGTCGCTTCTGTACCTCCACAAGGCGGGCGTAAGCATCCACAACAAGAATTTTTGCAAGTTGATACATCGAAAATCTTGTTCGTTTGCGGTGGTGCGTTTGCTGGGCTTGAGCGCGTGATCGAACAACGTTTAGCGACTGGAACAGGCATTGGCTTTGGCGCTCAAGTAAAAAGCCCTAACAGTGCGGCGCAAAGTGAAATCATCAGTCAGGTTGAACCAGAAGATCTAGTTCGCTACGGCTTGATCCCTGAGTTTATTGGTCGCTTACCTGTCGTGGCAACGCTCGATGAACTCAATGAAGATGCACTCGTTGAAATTTTGCGTGAGCCGAAAAATGCGCTTACGAAACAATACTCCGCATTGTTCGAAATGGAAGATGTAGAGCTCGAGTTTCGTGAAGACGCCTTGCGAGCGATTGCTAAGAAAGCGATGAACCGTAAGACCGGTGCACGCGGCTTACGCTCTATTGTCGAGGGTGTATTATTGAGCACCATGTATGATCTTCCTTCGATTGACGGCGTATCTAAAGTGGTGGTGGATGAATCAGTGGTAGCTGGCGAATCAGACCCTATTTTAATCTACTCAAATCAGTCGGATGAAAAACACGCATCAGGCGAATAAGCGGGTGTGTATTGCCCAAAGTTGACAAAAAGGGCCATTTCGGCCCTTTTTTTATGCAAACCGTTGAACTTTGCCATATAGACCACATATTAGAGAAAGAACTAAGGTCAGGAGAATTTGATGAGCGAAGAACGTACAGAGCAACTAGATATGCCTGTTCTCCCATTACGTGATGTAGTGGTTTACCCCCATATGGTGATTCCACTGTTCGTGGGTCGCGAAAAATCTATCCGTTGTTTAGAGGCTGCAATGGATGGCGATAAACGTGTCTTTTTAGCAGCCCAGAAAGATGCATCGGTTGATGAGCCTACGGAAGAGGACATTTATCGTGTCGGCACGGTAGCGAGTATTTTACAGTTGCTGAAACTACCCGACGGTACCGTCAAAGTATTAGTTGAAGGTCAGCAACGCGCTGAACTTGATCAACTCAAAGACAGTGACGACTATTTTCAGGCGAGTATTCATTACTTAGCGTCTGAGTCATTGCCTGAAAAAGAGGAAGAGGTACTGGTCCGCTCGGCAATGAACCAGTTTGAAGGCTATGTGAAGCTGAATAAAAAAATTCCGCCGGAGGTACTGACCTCCTTGTCTGGAATTGATGAATGTGATCGTTTGGCTGATACCATGGCTGCACATATGCCGCTCAAGTTAGCCGAGAAACAACATATCTTAGAAATTACCGATGTCCGTGAGCGCTTGGAGTATCTGATGGCGTTGATGGAAAGCGAGATCGACATTCTGCAAGTTGAAAAGCGCATCCGTAGCCGTGTTAAAAAGCAGATGGAAAAAAGCCAGCGCGAGTACTATCTGAATGAGCAAATGAAAGCTATTCAGAAGGAGCTTGGCGAGAGCGAAGGTGGCGTTGACGAGTTTGAGCAATTACAGCAAAAAATCGACGATGCGCAGATGCCTGCAGAGGCTCGTGAAAAAGTCGAGGCAGAGCTTTCCAAGCTGAAAATGATGTCACCGATGTCGGCAGAAGCCACCGTTGTCCGTGGCTACATCGACTGGATGGTATCCATACCGTGGAAGAAGAAGTCACGCATTAAGAAAGATTTGGGTAATGCTGAACGTATTCTGGATGAAGACCATTACGGTCTTGAGAAAGTCAAAGAACGTATTATTGAGTATCTTGCTGTTCAACAACGCACATCCAAAGTGAAAGGCGCCATTCTTTGTTTGGTGGGTCCACCGGGTGTTGGTAAAACATCATTAGGTCAATCGATTGCCAAAGCGACGGGACGTAAGTACGTACGTATGGCGCTAGGCGGTGTGCGCGATGAGGCTGAGATACGTGGTCACCGTCGAACGTATATCGGTTCCATGCCAGGCAAGTTAATTCAAAAGATGTCAAAAGTGGGTGTGCGTAACCCGCTATTCTTGCTTGATGAGATCGACAAAATGTCGTCTGATATGCGCGGCGACCCGGCGTCGGCATTGCTTGAGGTGCTTGATCCTGAGCAAAACGTTAATTTCAACGACCACTACATGGAAGTCGATTACGACTTATCTGATGTTATGTTTGTGGCCACTTCTAACAGCATGAATATTCCAGCGCCGTTGTTGGACCGTATGGAAGTGATACGACTATCGGGTTACACCGAAGACGAGAAGTTGAATATTGCTAAGCGACATTTATTGCCTAAGCAAATTGATCGCAACGGCTTGAAGAAGAAAGAAATTGACGTTGAAGATAGCGCGATTCTAGGCATTATCCGGTATTACACGCGTGAAGCCGGTGTGCGTAACTTAGAGCGTGAACTTTCGCGGTTATGCCGTAAAGCGGTTAAAACGATCTTGTTGGATAAGTCGATTACGCAAGTCACTATCAACCAAGATAACTTAAGTGACTTCTTGGGTGTGCAGCGCTTTGACTATGGTAAGGCTGAAGAAGCGAACCAAATTGGTCAAGTAACAGGCTTAGCATGGACAGAAGTGGGTGGTGACTTGCTGACTATCGAGGCAACCAATGTTGCAGGTAAGGGCAAGATTACTTCAACCGGTTCGCTTGGCGATGTCATGCAAGAGTCGATTCAAACCGCACTTACGGTGGTTAGAAGCCGTGCTGATAAGCTAGGCATTGCAGAAGACTTTCATGAGAAGCGCGACATCCATGTTCACGTGCCTGAAGGGGCGACGCCTAAAGACGGTCCAAGTGCCGGTATTGCTATGGTGACCGCCTTAGTGTCATCGTTAACTAAGATACCAGTGCGCTCAGAAGTGGCTATGACGGGTGAGATTACACTGCGAGGCGAGGTGTTGGCGATTGGCGGTTTGAAAGAGAAGCTGCTAGCTGCACATCGCGGTGGCATCAAGCATGTGTTAATTCCAAAAGATAACGAGCGTGACTTGAAGGAAATCGCTGATAACGTGAAGCAAGACTTGACGATTCAGCCTGTAAAATGGATTGATGAGGTACTTGAGGTCGCTTTAGAGCGAAATCCAACAAAGACTTAATTTTTTATTCAGTTTTTTGATATAGCAACGACAAAATGCGGTCTCGAGCGCTAGAAATGCTCTACAGACCGCATTTTTTCGTTAAAATTTTACTAAAAAAGGGTTTTCAATTGTTACGACTGTGGTAGCCTAAGGATTAAAGCTTATACGGGTGTTGTAACCAATTTCCGAGTAGCTTCTATCATCGCATCGTATTGAAAAGGGTGTTGAAGATATTGAATAAGCTTGATATAACAATTTCGGACCATCTTAATAATCCGAATGGAACCACGGAATCTTGATAATAACAATCGAAGGGGATGATACTGTGAACAAGTCTCAGTTAATTGATAAAATCGCTGCAGGTGCAGATATCTCTAAAGCTGCTGCGGGTCGCGCATTAGATTCAATGATCGATGCGGTAACTGATGCATTGAAAAAAGACGATCAAGTCGCATTGGTTGGCTTTGGTACGTTTAGTGTTCGTGAGCGTTCTGCGCGCACAGGTCGTAACCCGCAAACGGGCGAGACTATTCAGATCGCTGCGGCTAAAGTACCTTCTTTCAAAGCCGGTAAAGCTCTGAAAGACGCAGTAAACTAATTCAAGGCGCTTTTAAGCGCTTTTTATTTGCTGATACGAGTAACCCGAAGCCGATGCTTCGGGTTATTTTTTGCTTTAAAGGATGCGATTTATAGCGGTTTAGATATAATACTGCACCGTTAAAATGAGCGATTGAAGGAAGTCCTGATTATGTTAGAGCGGATAAGAGAAGGGTCGCAGAGCTTTACTGCGAAAGCCGTTCTGGTCCTGATTATTTTGACCTTTGCCTTGGCGGGCGTAGGTAGCTATGTGACTGGTGGCGCCACAACCACGGTGGCTGAGGTCAACGATGCTGAGATTAGTCAGCAAGCGTTGGAACGCGCATACGAGAACGAACGTAATCGTTTGCAAGAACAGTTTGGCGACATGTTTGAAGCCGTTAGCTCGCAGCCGGGTTACATGCAATCGGTACGCGCTAATGTGCTGGAACAACTCATTCAACAAGAGTTGTTGGTTCAGTACGCGCGTGATCACGGCATGCGTGTTTCTGCTGCACGTGTGAAACAAGAAATTCGTGATATTCCAGCGTTCCGTTCTGCGGGTCAATTTGATAACGATATTTATTTGATGGCTCTGCGTAACGCGGGATATACCCCAGAGCAATTTGCGACGGTATTACGTGATGACTTGATCAGAAGTCAGATCGCTCAAGCCATTGGTGCGACCGAATTTGCGCTACCAGCAGAGGCACTTGCATTGCAGCGTTTGCAAAAGCAAACTCGCAGCGGCGCTTACATTATTGCTGAAAACGCTAATTTCGTTGACCAGGTTGAGTTGAGTGATAGCGATATCGAAAATTACTACAACGAAAACCAACAACAGTTTCAAACGCCTGAGCAACTCAAAGTCGCATTTGTCCAGTTATCTAAAGCTGAACTTTACAATGACGTTAAAGTGAGCGATGACGAAGTCAAAGCCTATTATCAGGGATCGATTGACCAGTATCGCACTGACGAAGAACGTCGTGTGGCTCATATTTTGATTGAAAGCGATAGCGACAATGCTCAGGAAAAAGCGCAAGAAGCGTTGGCTCAGCTTAATGACGGTGCTGACTTTGCCGCTGTCGCAAAAGAGTATTCTGACGATACATTTTCTGCCGAGCAGGGCGGTGACCTAGACTGGATTACGAAAGGGTCTATGGATGAGGATTTCGATAATGCCGCATTCGCGCTCGAAAACGTCGGAGATGTTTCAGATATCGTCGAAACCTCATTCGGGTACCATATCATTAAGCTACTTGATGTTCGTCCAGGCGAAGTCACACCACTTGAGGACGTTGCCGGTGAAATTCGTCAAAAGCTAAAAGCACAACAGGTTGATGATAAATACTTTGAGTTACAACAAAAATTGGCGGAAGTAAGCTTTGAGCAACCTGATACGTTAGAGCCAGCGGCCGATGCCATTAACTCGACGGTGCGTACTTCTGATTTGTTTACCCGACAGAACGCGCCTACTGCGCTCAGTGACGAAGCGACACTTAATCGTATTTTCGATCCTCAACTGATTGATGAGAAATTAAACAGTGATGTCATTGAAACAGCAGATGATCGCTCGTTAGTTGTCAGAGTTTTAGAGCACGAACCTCAGGCAGTTAAGCCGTTGGACGACGTTCGCGAACAAATTGTTAGCCAGCTACGTGTGCAAAAGGCACAAGCGCTTGCCTTGGAGCAAGCTGAAGCCTGGAAGAAGCAGTGGCGTGAGCAAGGTGAGCCAGACGCTGACTATATGACATTAGATGCCATTGGCATGGATAATCAAAACCATCCACGTGCAGTGTTACGCGCCTTGTTCTCTGAGGCACCGAGTGTAGGAGATGCGCCCGCATTGACGACGATTGAAATGCCGAACGGCGATGCTGCGGTTGTTGCGTTAACAAAAGTGAACGAAGCAGATATCGAGGGTGAAGAAGCGAATCAGCAAGTGGTTCAGCAGCTTCAAAACCGTCAATCGCAATTAATGCTTCAAGCATTTATTGAGACGTTAGTTGAGCAAGCCTCTATTTCACGCTCACAGTCAGATGACTAATAGCCTAAATCCTAAATAAGAGCGCAATAAAAAAACCTGGCATTGTAAATGCCAGGTTTTTTTTTACCCTCAGCAACGGTGCTGGTTTACTTAATGGGGTATAATGGAGGCAATGGCGAGGAGGCTTTGGACGCTGTATCGCTACGCTGTTGCGCTGTTCTGACAGCTTGATAAAGCTGTTTTCCTCGTTGCCAACTATCTACCTTTTGAGCCGAATACAAAGCGGCTTGAAGCGAGTTGAGTTCATCCGATAGCTGGGTATTTGCGGGTTGCGCTAGCAGCTGTTCAACCTCTTGAAGGGTTGTTATGCGTTGCGCAAAGTTTTGTCTTGCCCATCGCTTCAACGACTGTTCGGCAAGTTTAGGTTGATTACCTGCACACGCTTGTTGGAATTGACGCCAAGCTTCACTCTGAGTGACTGGTTGCGACTGAGTTGATTCGTGTGAACCCGTATGAGCATGTTTTTCACGTTTTTTAAATAGCCAGACATTAACGGCTAAACTGGTCAATAAGGCAATGATCAACGCAATAACTAACCAAACCCAGTAATGGGTTGAATCATCTTGCTGTTGTGCCGCCGCAGTGTCGCTTGCGATGACTTCATCAGGAGCAACTGACTTCTCGGATTGTTGGGCTGACGGCATGTCAGGTGTTTGAGTGATCGGGGCGCCGGTGACTGTGAAGCTGAGGTCATTGGTCGAGGCGATTGAACGCCGTTGCGTTTTGGTATTAAACCAAGGCACTTCAATTCCTGGAACCGTGAGATCGCCTGGCTGCTGTGGGACAATGGCGTAATTAACCGTCTTTTGAGCGATGTTAATGCCGTTTCTTACGAACTGATCCGTACTCTCGTTATCTGGATAAACCCGCACGCTGTCAGGGTAGTTGTAGTTAATATCAGGAAGCTGTTCAGGCTTAACGCCAACCGCAGTGAGCATCAACGATACTGAAATCGGCTCGCCCACTTTATATTCCTCTTTTTCGGGCTTTACGGTTTGACTGATTGTCACTAAATCACTCGGAAGCCAGTGTCCTGTCCAATTTTTGGGGATAGGTTTAACTTGGACCTTTTTTGGCTCTGCAATGGCGCTGACAGGTTGCGTATTAGAGAAGGAAGAGAAAATAGATCGCTGACCCGAGGCGTATACTTCGCCGTCGAATCGTGCGCCCTCAATTGTAAACTCGCCCGATTGATTAGGAGTAATTTGATAGGTGCGCTGATAGACCCGATACCGGCGACCATGATTCATTTCACTGTATTCTTCGTCTTTACCAATTTGTCGGATATCTGCGTTTTCCATAGTCGGGGGGACTAAGTTACCTTTGTTAAGGTCAGCGGCGAGATAGAGGCGCACAATATAATGAATCGGCTGTTGTAGAAAAACCTGTTGAGTATCTAATGTCACATCGACAAATGCCACTTTGTCGCTGCGTTTCGCAGCATCTGAGCCTGGCTCAACAACGGTCATGGTAATCGGATCTGAACTCGCCCCATCAAGGCTGATGCTCGGAATCTGATAGTCGCCCGGATCGTTTGCAACTAATACGGTGGTAAATTGCGTTAATTTTTTTAAGTCACCGTTCACAATCGAGGTTTGACGACTGACGCTCGTGCGGCCGACGACAAAATCGTTCAGTAGAATATCTGGCTGGAAGGCCGAGTTGGGGACGTCGTCATTAAAGGTCACCGTTAAAATGAACGACTCGTTTGCGATCACTGGGTTTTTGTCGACTGTACTCGTGATGTTCGTGACATCTGCGTGGGCGCTGAAAGAAACCAGAACCATGACACACGCAATACATAAGCGATACCAACGACTTACCATTTTTGTTCTACTCCTTCTGGGTCACCCACGCCTTGTTGCTGCCTGCGTTGACTCTCTAAATACATTTTCCTGCGTAACAGAATACTGGGATCATCGGGTACGCGATTCATCCATTGTTCTAACTGGCGAGCTCGCTCGGGATCAATATCGTCACTAAATTCAGTTTGTTGACTGCGCTGCTCGCGTTCAGGATCTGATGTCTTTTTCTGTTGCTGTGATTGTTGTTGCCGTTTCTGCTCTTCCTGTTGCGACTGTTGGCGGTCTTTGCTTGTTGAGTTTTGCTCCTGTTCACCCTCAGGATTAGATTGCTCGCCTTGCTGGTCGCCCTGTTGTTGGTCTTGTTGCTGCTCCGACTCATTTTGACCTTGTCCGCTTTGACGGTCGTCTTGATCTTGCTGACCTTTATTTTTATCGCCTGGTTTCTGACCTTGCTGTTGCTTTTGTTGTTGCAAAAGCTGCTGCATTAATTGTCGATTTGCTTGGGCCTCTTCCCAATTAGGTCGTTGAAGTAATGCTTCATCATACGCGTCGATAGCGGCTTGATACTGCTCCTGACGGGCTAAACTGTTACCTCGGTTATACCATCCCGTGGGCGTATCAAGCTGCGCGAATTGTTCTGCGGCAGCCGCATAGTCGCCCTGACGATAAAGGGCTGCACCTTTACGAAGCGGATCTCTACTCAGTTCAGCTGCCCGCCGCCATTGGTCAGACTCCAAAAGCTGCTGAGCCTGCTGCTCGTTATTTAACCACCAGCCTGGATCGGTTGTCGATTCCTGCGCAAAGGCGCTTTGCGGAACCGTCATGCAGGAGAGCCCAATAAAACCAATAATATAGCTGCCCAGCGTACCGCCTCTCCGCCAACTAAATAGCACCATGGGAATCAGTAAGAGAGCCAGAAACGGACCCATATCGAGCCATTGATCGCCTTGCTGTTGTATATCATCCTGCTTGCCCTTTCTGGATAAGGGCTCAAGCGCCATAAATTGGTCGATATCTTGATTGGTCGACGTCGAGTTAACGTAAATTCCCCCTGTCAAATGAGCTAAATCGCGGAGCCTGTCAGGGTACAGTTTGGCAACCACCACTTGCCCGTATTTGTCTTTGGCTAAAGCCCCCTCCTTATCTCGAATAGGCGCTCCGTCCGTTGTACCGACACCTAGAATTGAAACACGGTGTTCCGTGGCTCGAAGGTAATTACTCACATCGGCCATATCCTGACTATCGATACCATCGGTAATCCAGTATATATCGCCTTGTGAATAGCCTGCGTTAGTGAGTAATTGATCGGCGTGTTTGAGCGCGCTTAGTGGATTGTTACCGGGTACCGGCATAATTTCAGGTGACAGGGAGGGAATGAGGGTAAGCAGATTATTGTTATCCTCGGTCAGGGGACTAATAGTAAAGGCGTCAGCCGCGTATGCTACTAAGCCGGTGTCGCCGTCGAGTCCGGAACGAACTAAATCCATCGCCTTAAAACGTACTCGCGTCAACCGGTTAGGATTGATATCTTCAGCGAGCAGCGAGGGTGACATATCCAACAACACGACCTGTCCGCTGTCTAACTGGTATACGGGCTGCGGGAGGCGCTCCCAGGTCGGGCCGCTGAGCGCTAAGGTTGCGACGATCCAGAAAAGCCCTAATCGATGGGCGGACCAAAATGTCATTTGCCCACCACTGTTAACCAAAACATTAGAAAGATGCTTTGGTAGCCACTGATGCCAGCCAGATTGATGCTTACCAATAAACAAAAGACGTGCATAAAGAAACGCCAAAGGTAGCAGGGCAAATAACCACGCGGGACGTATAAAGTGAAAATCAGCCATGTTCACCTCTCCATGGACGATAATGCATCACGCTCAAGAGTGTTAGTAAGATCAATGCGCCAGCAAGCGGCCAGAAAAACAACGCCTTTCGTGGACGTAACTGTTGTTCCGCGCCTTGTACTGGTTCTAACTCATCCAATAATTGATAAATGCGCTCGAGCTCCTCGGTGCTGCGCGCACGAAAATACTCGCCACCTGTTTCATCGGCAAGATTTTGCATGAGAGGTACGTCTAGGTCTCGTGACGGATTGACTTTACGTCGACCAAAAACACTATCCACAACAACTTCCTCAGCACCGACAGCAATCGGGTAAATACGGACGTCATAAGCTTTTGCCAGTTCTAACGCTTGCTCTGGCGATAGATTACCTGCGGTATTCTGACCATCAGTTAAAAGCACTAATACTCGGTTAGTTTGTTGCTTACCTTTGAAGCGCTTAACAGCTAGGGCGATAGCATCACCGATGGCGGTGCGTTCGCCAACCAAGCCGAGTACCGATTCGTCGAGCATCTGTTGCACGGTGTTACGATCGTAGGTAATCGGCGTTTGAAGAAATGCGGTATCGGCAAATAGGATCAGTCCTAAGCGATCACCTTTGCGGCGCTCAATGAAGTCACCAAGTACGGCTTTGACCATTTCTAGACGGTCGACATTACGGCCATCGAGCGTCATGTCGGCAATTTCCATTGAGCCAGATAGATCCACTGCTAGCATAATCTCACGTCCCTCATTGCGAACCGGTAGTGGCTCGCCGAGCCACTGTGGGCGTGCTACAGCGATAACAAGGAGTAGCCAGCATAGCCAAAGTAGTAGCCACATGAAGGGACGGGCTCGGGCATCACGATGACCGTCACTCAGTCCATGCAGATTAGGGATACGAATTGCTGAAGCTTGTTGCTGTGCTTTGGGTAGAAAATAGCGCACAAACAATGGTAACGGCAGCAATAAAAATAACCATGGCCAGGCAAACTCAAACATGACGTGTTAACCTCCGCGGTGATTGCCCAACCCAGTCTGCCACTAACTGACGGTATTGCTCGACCCAGTCACTGTGTCCAGGTTGAAACAACAAGCGATCGGCATTGGCGAGTAGTTCGGCATGCTGTTGTTCGTTTGCACCTAAAAACTCGAGCCATGTGCGACCACTGAGAGGTGCGACTTCTTGGCGGGGAAAATAAACCAAAGCTGCACGCTTAGCAATGAAGGTGATCTCTTTTACTGTGGGTTGTTCAAGCTGGTTGAGCGCCTGTTGTGCGTAACGTAATGGTTTACGACGTAAATGACTACGCCAACCGTAAATAACAGCAATACTCAAACCCACAATCAGCACAATCAAAATAATCCAGATCGGTGTTGCGAGAGGAAGAACTGAGGCACTCGGCGGCTCTACAATATCTTTTAACTGACTTATATCTGCTTGCTGTATTAGACCGGACATCTCATCACCGTAATTCAGGCCATTGTTGTTCTAAGGCGATCGCAGAGCTTACACGTGTTAGCGGTAAGCGATACTGATTAAAGCGCTCAAACAGTTGCTCGAACTCACTCATCGCCCGTTGATGATAATCAAGCCGTTGACGCGCATTGTTTAAATTGACCATGGCTTGTCGTTCGCCATCATGAATGCTTAAAGGTTGACTGGAATAACCCGCGGGTAGTTGTTGCTCCATCGGATCAAAAAGTTTAAAACTTCTTACTGAACTTCGAGTATTTAAACGCGCCAATTGTTCCAGCGTCTTTGTTTCTATGTGTTCAAAATCACTGATCACATTTATTAAACTACCCGGTTTCACTAAATGTGTTAAATGTTCGATACTTTGATTCAGTGGTGCAGGGTGCGGTGGTGTTTGCTGTTGCCAACGCTGCAAACTATCTTGGTGAACTTCCGTGAGCCCGCGTAAAAAGTGCATCACTGATTTGTGTTGTAAACTAGGTTTGTATTCGTTTTGTAACCACCCATTGCTAATGATACCGCCGACTTTGTCTCCGCGTTGAAGTGTTTGCCAAGCAAGTGCAGAGGCAAGGTGGCACGCCTGTACTGACTTAAACAGGAGTTGACTGCCGAACAGTTGCGTTAGCGCTAAATCAACCACAATATATACGGGACGATCCTTTTCTTCACGGTAGAGCTTTGTATGTGCTTTACCCGTCCGTGCCGTGACACGCCAATCGATCGATCGCACATCGTCGCCTGGTTGATAATGACGGACCTCATCAAACTCCATACCGCGTCCGCGGGTTTTGCTCAGTAGCGCGCCAGACTGCGAGGACGCAGGCAGCTGACGCTGATGACGAGCAAAAGCGGGTAGCTTAGTGCGGTAGTACATCAATTCTTGCATGTTGGGCTGCAAACCATCGGTATGGAGCCTTTCCAACCACTGCTCAGTTGTTAATTTTTGCATTGGCATTAGGGCGACGGAACTAGTTCGAGTATACGTTCAAGCACCGTGTCCGGGCTAATACCGTCGGCTTCTGCTTGATAGCTAATAATGATGCGATGACGCAAGGTATTGAAAAACACTTCGCGGACATCATCTGGGGTGACAAAGTCACGATCATTGAGCCATGCGTTAGCACGAGCACAGCGCTCAAGTGCTATTGTAGCGCGAGGACTCGCACCATAGGTTAACCAACTGGCAAGTGTTTCATCGTAATTGGCCGGTGAGCGTGTCGCCATTACTAACTGCACGAGATAATGTTCAACGGCTTCATCCAAGAACAGCTGCATCACTTGGTTACGGGCTTCAAACAATTGGCGCTGAGTGAGTGGGGTCGGCATCACCGCCTGCCCATCAAGCGCTTCGCCACGTGTCAGGCGCAAAATTTTCAATTCAGTGTCGGCATCGGGATAGTCTAGGTTTAGATGCATGAGAAAACGGTCTAACTGTGCTTCAGGCAGTGGATATGTACCTTCTTGCTCGAGAGGGTTTTGGGTCGCCAAGACCATAAATAGATCAGATAGCGGATAGCTGCGTTGGCCTACGGTAATTTGCCGCTCAGCCATCGCCTCCAACAATGCAGATTGCACTTTAGCCGGTGCACGGTTGATCTCATCAGCAAGTATCAGGTTATGAAACAAAGGACCTTGTTGAAAATCAAAGGCACCTGTCTCGGGTCGGTATATATCCGTACCCGTTAAATCGGCAGGTAGGAGATCGGGGGTAAACTGTACGCGGTGAAAGTCACCCTCAATGCCTTTAGCAAGGGCTTGCACAGCACGTGTTTTGGCCAATCCAGGAGGACCCTCAACAAGTAGGTGACCGTCGGCGAGTACAGCGATTAACAAGTTCTTGGTGAACTCAGGCTGACCTAATACCTGACTATCTAAAAATGCTTGCAGTTGTTTGAATTGTTCAGCAGCCATGGTGCTCCCGCTTACTATCTTAGTTGCGAATGATTTGTGCTCAGCTGTATTGTTATGCAGCCTAAGCATGCTATTTTCAATGGTGTTCTCTACTTTAACGAAAACCAAGGTTTTAATCTGTAGATTAAACAGCTAGAATTTGTAACATCTTGTGTGGTCAGACCAGTATTTGACGCTTAATTTTTAATGGAGAAAACATATGTCTGCAACTGAACGGTTGCTAACACCGAAAGGGGACCGCATTGCTTTTGTTGCGGGGCTTAGAACACCTTTCGCACGCCAGGCAACAGACTTTCATGGCATTCCCGCTGTCGATCTCGGCAAAATGGTCGTCCAAGAGCTTATCAATCGTACGGGAATTGACGGTAAATTGGTACAGCAATTGGTATTTGGACAGGTGGTACAGATGCCAGCTGCACCCAATATTGCCCGTGAGATCGTGCTCGGCACGGAGCTTCCCGTGTCAACAGATGCTTACAGTGTAACCCGAGCCTGCGCGACGAGTTTCCAGTCAGCGGTTAATATCGCCGAAGCCATGATGGCAGGGCATGTCGATATCGGTATTGCTGGCGGCGCTGATTCATCGTCGGTGTTACCGATTGGTGTGAGCCGAAAACTAGGCCGCGCATTGGTCGACTTGAATAAAGCAAAAAGCTTAGGCCAACGGATCGCAATTTTACGTCGTCTGGGTCTAAAGGACTTACTCCCTGTGCCACCTGCCGTGGCAGAGTATTCAACAGGTTTGAGTATGGGGCAAACTGCGGAGCAAATGGCAAAAAGCCATCATATCTCACGCGAAGACCAAGACCAATTAACGGTGAACTCTCACCGCCGCGCGCACGAAGCGTGGGAAGCAGGCTACCTTGATGATGAGGTCGTGACCGCTTATCCAGAGCCGTATAAAAAGCACATTGATAGAGATAACAACATTCGTGGTGATTCTTCTTTAGAGAAACTCGGTAAGCTCAAACCTGTATTTGACAAGAAACATGGCACCGTGACAGCGGCTAATTCAACACCGCTGACCGATGGTGCTTCGGCGGTATTAATGATGACGGAAAGCCGTGCCAAGGCGCTGGGTTATCCTATTTTAGGTTACCTGCGTAGCTACGCATTTGCTGCGCTCGAAGTCGAGCAGGATATGTTGATGGGTCCAAGCTATGCAACGCCTATTGCCCTCGATCGTGCGGGAATGACGCTCAACGATTTAACGCTAATTGACATGCATGAGGCGTTTGCGGCACAAACGCTGACCAACCTCAAAATGTTTGCAAGTAAGAAATTTGCGCAAGAAAAATTAGGACGTGATGCGGCAATTGGCGAGGTTGACCCGGAGAAATTTAATGTCTTGGGTGGCTCTATTGCTTACGGGCACCCCTTTGCAGCGACCGGTACACGGATGATTACACAGATGTTGTATGAATTACGTCGTCGTGGTGGCGGAACCGCGTTGACAACGGCCTGTGCCGCTGGCGGCTTGGGCGCCGCGATGATTTTGGAGAGCGAATAATGACAGACAATAACGCATTTCATCTAGATATTCGAGATGATGGTATTGCGGTAATTACCATCGATGTTCCCGGCGAACGCATGAATACCTTAAAAGATAGCTTTGCCGATGAGGTGGGTCGTTTGATGAACCGCCTTGAGGATAATAATGAGCTGAAAGGTGTTGTATTTATAAGCGGTAAACCCGACTCGTTTATCGCCGGTGCCGACATTAACATGATTAATGACTGTGAAACCGCAGCTGATACAGAGAGTTTGGCACGCAAAGGTCAGGCGATGTTTGATCGTATCGAACAGCTTAATGTGCCGGTTGTTGCCGCTATCCATGGCGCCTGCTTAGGTGGTGGGCTTGAGTTAGCCATGGCATGTCACGTGCGTGTGTGTACCGACAGTGATAAAACGGCACTGGGGTTACCAGAGGTGCAACTTGGCTTATTGCCCGGTTCTGGTGGAACACAGCGTTTACCGGCATTGGTCGGCGTGCAGCAAGGTCTCACTATGATCCTGACCGGTAAGCAGTTACGCGCTAAGCAAGCACTCAAGGCGGGCTTAGTCGATGAGATTGTACCGCAATCAATCTTGCTAGAAGCTGCTGTTAAACAGGCTAAAAAGGCAAAAGCTAAGCCTTCAAAGGCGAACCTAAAAGGCATGAGCAAGTTGCTTGAGGCAACCGCTTATGGTCGTGGCATCATTTATAAAAAGGCAGGTGAGCAGGCGCAGGCTAAAGCGAAGGGCAATTATCCCGCCATCGATAAGATCATTAAGGCGGTCAAAACAGGCGTCGAAAACGGTCGCGATGCGGGCCTTGACTATGAGGCGCGGGCTTTTGGTGAACTCGCTATGACCCCTGAGTCTTACCAGCTTAGACAGATTTTCTTTGCCACAACAGAAATGAAGAAAGAGACGGGTGCGGATGGTGTTAAGCCAGCTGATATTAAGCGTGTGGGCGTGTTAGGCGGCGGTTTGATGGGCGGTGGTATTGCCTTTGTGACTGCGGCGAAAGCCGGTATCCCAGCGCGTATCAAGGATATTAGTCCTGAGGGTATTACTCATGCACTGCATTACAGCTACGAGCGCTTGAATAAGAAAGTTAAACGCCGTCATATGCGTCGTGCGGAGTTAGAGAAAACCATGCTTTCGCTGAGCGGTTCGTTGGATTACTCCGGGTTTGACCGTGTTGATGTGGTGATTGAAGCCGTGTTCGAAGATCTCGATCTGAAGAAAAAAATGGTCGCTGATGTCGAGCAACATGGAAAGGACGGCGTTATTTTCGCGACCAATACCAGCTCGTTGCCGATCACACAGATCGCCGAGGGCGCTCAACACCCCGATCGTGTCATTGGTCTGCATTACTTTTCGCCGGTCGATAAAATGCCACTCGCGGAAATTATTACTCACGAAAATACGTCGAAGGAAACCATTGCCACTACGGTCGCGTTGGCTAAAAAGCAAGGCAAAACACCTATCGTTGTCAAAGACGGTGCCGGTTTCTTTGTTAACCGCATCTTAGCGCCTTACATGAACGAAGCGGCGCGTTTGTTGATCGCGGGCGAGCCGATTGAGCATATTGATAAGTCTTTGGTTAAATTTGGCTTTCCAGTCGGTCCAATTACGTTATTGGATGAGGTAGGAATCGATGTCGCCGCGAAAGTTGCGCCGATCCTTGTAAAAGAATTGGGTACACGCTTTGAGGCACCTGCGGCTTTCGACAAACTGATTGATGATGGTCGTAAGGGTAAGAAAAACAAAAAAGGCTTCTATCAATATGGCAAAGGTGTGAAAGGCAAGCCGGTTGATAAATCAGTGTATAGTCTACTGAATATTGAACCACAAGCTAAGCATGAAGGTGATGAAATTGCTGAGCTATGTGTGTTGCCAATGCTTAACGAAGCGGCTTACTGCTTGCAAGAGGGCATTATTCGCAGTGCACGTGACGGTGACATTGGTTCGGTATTCGGTATTGGTTTCCCGCCATTCCGTGGTGGCCCGTTCCGGTATATGGATGCCGAGGGCATTGGCAGTATTGTGAAGCGTATGGAGCGTTTAGCAGAGCAACGCGGTGATCGTTATCAACCCGCGCCGCTGCTGAAGCAAATGGCTGAGCAGGGTAAGCGCTTTTATGAGTAAGCAAGCTGCTGTTTAGTAATGAATTCGATGAGCGCTTCGGCGCTCATCGGTTTTGCGAAGTAGAATCCTTGTATATATTCACATTGTAATTGTTCTAAAATATCCAATTGAGCTTTTTCTTCAACGCCTTCAGCAACCACCTTTAAACCTAAGTTATGCGCCATGCCAATAATGGATTCGACCATCTTACGGTCGCGTTCATCAAAGGTAATATCATCGACAAACTCTTTGTCGATTTTAAGAGTATGCATAGGGAAACGCTTGAGATAAGCGAGTGAAGAATAGCCCGTGCCAAAATCATCAAGTGCAAGTTGTACGCCCATATCTGCAAGGTTTTCCAGCATCGCAATCGCGCGCTCGGGATCGCTCATCACCATGCCTTCCGTAATCTCAAACTCGATATGGCGGGGATGCATTTCCTCTTCTTGTAACACTTGTTCGATAAACAACGCTAAGCTCGATTGAGTGAATTGCCTTGCCGACAGATTAATTGCAACACTGCGAGGCGCACCTTGTAACGTCAGTAGCTGGCGCATGTCTCGACAAGCGGTGCGTAATACTTGTTCACTAAGCGGAATAATCAGACCTGTTTCTTCGCACAGTGGAATAAACTGCGCGGGGCTGATGAACTGACCATATTCGTCGCGAATGCGGGCGAGTGCTTCAATCCCGGAAATATGTCCTGTCGCAATTTCCATTTTCGGTTGATAGTACACCTCGACTTGATGGGTGCGAATCGCGTGACGCACTTGACTCTCCAACACGAGACGCTGGATGGCATTTTCGTTCATCGACGCGTTAAAGAACTGATAGCAATTGCCGCCTCTTTGTTTAGCATGATACATCGCCGTATCTGCTTTTTGTAGAAGCTCTTGTGAGGTATGTGCATCGTGAGGATAAAGCACGATGCCAATTGAGCTACCTAGGGCGATCTCATGTCCTTTGATACGATAGGCTTTTGCTATTTCAGTATTCACCTGTTGGGCGATGGTGCTGATGACGTTAATATCTGTGTTATCTTCGATGAGAATGCCAAACTCGTCCCCGCCTAGGCGATAAAGCGTGTCTTGCCGGCGACCTAATTCAGCGAGTCGGTCGGCGACTCGGCATAAAAGTTCGTCGCCCACTTCATGACCAAGAGAATCATTGATACGCTTAAAGTCGTCTAAATCGAACAACAACAGTGCATGCGCGACTCGTTTGCGAACCAGATTTGAATGACTTACCTGAAAGTATGAGCGATTTGGCAAACCGGTGAGGCTGTCGGTATTTGATAACCGGCGTAATTCATTCTCCGTATTACGACGTTCAGTAATATCAGAAAAGCTTGCGACAATTAATTTGATCTCGCCACTGTCATTGCGAACGGCATCTAACGTGAGCTCGAGGAGTAACTCGGCGCCATCCGCATTGAAGTCGGTGACTTCGCCGGACCAACTTCCTTCCCGAAGCACTGTGTGTTTGATTTGATCCGTAAAATCTCTATCGTAATGTGGCAGTGCGAACGCCTGACCAATGACTTGTTCTCGCTGATAACCGGTAATTCGTTCGTATGCCGTGTTGATTTCACGTTTTCTAAAGAACCGATCGAAGATACAGATGCCATCTGAAATATTTGTTAGCGAGGTTGCGAGCATATCAATGCGCTCGTCACTATTGATAATATCGGAAATATCGCTCAGCGTACCCTGTACTTTGATTGGCTTTCCTGACGTTTCGGCTGACACGAGTTCGCCACGCTCAAGTACCCACAGCCATTGTTGGCCGTTCTTAATTCGATAAGTGCATTGATAATGAGATATATGACCCGATTTTACCTGCTCCAATGCCGCAGTTAGCTCACCTATGTCGTCTGGGTGAACGTTACTTTGGTCCGATTGGCCGAGTCCAAATCTTACACCATCAAGAGGAAAATGTGGGCAGTGTGACCATATGTGCACACGCTCAACTTCACTATTGACGAGGTTCCAATGCCAAACTTGTTGTTGGGTGCCATTAAGTAACTGATGCAACGACGTATGTGCTTCGGTGAGCTTATGGTAAGCACGGGCTTTTCGTTTAAGTAAAAGGAAAATGAATAAAATGGCAAGCGCAAGAAGCACGATTATCACCGATAGGTAGTGCATCGCTGTGAAGCCGTTCGCTTTGACTGTAAAGGACTGACTTGCGCTTACCCAGCTATCTTGCTCAGGTAGGTATGCTCTGACATCAAGCGTGTACTGTCCGTCCTCTAAATTTTTTAGGCTGAGTGTTTGTAAGGGCTGAAATGTTTTTTGCCAAGTTGTTTGTAGAGGTTCAATTCGGTATTCAAACATCTGCGGCTGTTCCAGATCGAATGACGCGATCGCGTAGTCGATATTGACCTGACCGGATGGCGCCGCTTCGGCACTGACCCAGAGTGCATTGTCCGAGGTGGGGGGAGCGTGTAAAACCTCAATGTATCCTTTTGTATTGAGTAGGATCTCAAACTGGCCGCTTACGTAATGCTTCGACCATGGGCCTTTGATATGTTTGGTGCGAGCCGTTTGGGTCGCGCTGAATTGACCGCTGGGTGTTAATGAGAGTTCATATAACTTTGCTTGGGTGAGCAGTTTTAACTCCCCACTTGGCATTACATTTAATTGTAACGGCAGGTCGGCGATACCAAGGTTGGTTAGCGGCGTCTCATCAATGAGCCGATAGCGTTGGTCAAGTCGAACCAGTTTATCCGTGTAAAGCAGATAGAGAACATGATCAGTTTCGGCAATATCAACGAGCTGACCGAGGGGTAGCTTTTCGGTCACTGGGTTGTCGATAGTTAATTTAAATAAGTTACTCCCCAATCCATCCCAAACATAGACTTGTTGGCCGTCACCTAACCAAGTCCAATCGCCAACCGGCTTAACGAAATGAAGATTACGTATTGGCTCGTCGTCATATTGTAATGGTTGTGGGAGTAATTCGCCTTGATGCTCCACGAGTAGCGTGTGTTTATTGACCGCCAAAAGAGGTGTTGATTGAGGCATCACAATCTGGTGAATACGCGCATCAAGTAAGTGTTCACTGCTCAAACGCATTGAAGCTTCCAAAGCGCTAGATGCAAACGGTAGCTGATAAATACCCTTATCACTGCCAATCAATAGAGCGTCATTTTGTCTACGAGTAAGACAGTGCAATTGCGGTAAATCTTGTGGTTGTAGCACATTGCTAAATTGAACTTCGCGAAGGGTAGAACCATCAAACCGATAGAGCGCTTGAGATGTCGCAAGCCAAATAAATCCGCGTGGTCCTGTTTCTACATCAATAATGGGCGCGCTGATTTGCTGAGTCACATGAGGGTTATCATGAGCTTGACAGGTTGGATTAAACAGAGCCAAGCTAAACACGAGGCAAACTAAAGTGATGGTTAAAGCACGCAACTGAAGGACCCGATTGTTGGCTGCTACACAGCTCTTATTATTTGTTAACTCAGTGTTACAAGCTAACTTAAAGCGATTTGACTGTCAAAGCTATTATAATATCTCCTAATGGCATGACAACAGTACAATTTTACGAGGTTGTTTAATAACTAAACGCTTCACCTCACTTATCCAGTCGGACAGTTGTAGTCGCTCCAGAGCGGCGCTCATTTCAACGTTACGATCAAAATCAGTTTCGGCCATTTGAATCGCTCCCCAAAAGCGTTGGCTACGGGCGCGCAAACTGCGATCGTTTATCGTTAATTGCTCAGATAGGGTTTGTTTAGCGTGCTTCCAGCGCTGTAATGTCAGCACGTCGTCGAGCTGTTCAATTTTATCGTGCAATACGGTGTGAATGTGTTCCTGTAAAGCGGACGTGTTATGCGTCGGTGATTGCACAAACACCATGAAGCCCGGTAGGCGTCGAACAGGGAAATACTGGCTCCCAACGACATAACCCAGTTGCCGCTGGGTTCTGAGTTCGTCGAATAAACTCGCATTAAGCAACTGTTGCGCTAACATCCACGTAATTTGCTGTTCAGCACTGTCGTTATCGCCCTGAAAGTATACCAACACGGCATTGTCGCCAGTCGCTTGCTCTACGGTTCGGTGAATGTGGGTGTGAGGTTCAAGACGCTTAGGTTGTAATTGAGGAGGAGAAGCCGTTAACCGTCCTGAGGCACTGTCACGTATCAGTTGATGTAATTCAAAAGCGGTTTTAGCTTGCCAATCGCCATGTATTAAAGCCGACACCCCCATGGAGTTAAAAAGCTCGCTACTTAGTTGCGAAAAGCCTTTATAGTCTAATGAGTTCAAGCCTTCGGCCATATCGGAGAGCGAGAACAGGCACGGCTGTAGTGTCAAATTAAGCTCAGCAAACAGTCGATTGAGCGGCTGATTGTTGTGGGCGGACTGCCAGTTATGCTTAAGTTGCTGAGCGACAGAATTGAATCGACCCCGCTTAAATTTTACTTTCCAAGCCTGCTTCATTAACTGTTGTAGTAGTGGCAATTGACCCGCTGATAACCCCATTGTATGAATCGTCATACCGGACTGGGTCGGGTAAATATTAAAGTGTAAGCCAGCGACCTCAGCGTCATAAAGTGCTTCATTCAGCGAATCGATTAATAGTTCCGACCAAAGACGTGCCGCAGCGAAGTGAGTCGCCGACTGATTGACCGCTGGCGATTCGAGATTTAAATAGATATGCCCTTTGGGCACTCTAAAATCGGGGTCTTGTAAATGCCAGATGGTGACATTGTCGCTTTTTATCAACGCTACGGGCTCTCTGAGCTCGCGCTCTAGCGGGTAAGGTTCAACATGAGAAGTGATATAAGGGTTTTGCGCTGGTAGTTGATAATTAAAAGTGCCCGCTGGGCTATTAAGAGTGTTTAATTCCTCTTTTGTCAATGCACGGATACTAAAGGGTGTGTGATATAACTCTGTTTGTTGATCGGTCTCTACATCGCCATGGATCAGCGTGATACGGGCACGTTCGGGCGCCATTAAAGACAGTGTTTGTTTAGCTCGAGCAACCGACAGTCCATCCATGCGGTAGTCTCCGTAAACGACATCGTGGATGGGGTAGTGGTGTGCATTAACAGACAGCTGAGGAGCCAGTTCACCGGCGGGCGGTGTCTCTTGAAAGTGAAATGAAAGTTCGGAAGTGAGCCGTTTCTCCTCGTAGCGCCAAGCCTCGAGTCCAGAACTTGCAATCAACTGAATATAGTTGAACACCGCCTGCGCTACTTGTAGGGCGTGAACAACACCTGCCTCAGTAAGCTGAATATTTAAGTTGAAATCCTTGTAGCCGCTGCCGCTCATACCGCCGCCCGCCGAGAGGCTATTAACCCATCCACGCGCCCGGAGCGTTGCATAGAGGCTATGAGGGCCTTCATAGCCAAGAATGTGAGCAATAAAGCTCGTTGTTTTATTTTTATAGTCGTCATCAATGCCAGGGAGGGGCAACGTGATGATCAGACGACGAGCCGGATTCACGGGCTTAACTTGAATGAATACGCCTAACTGGGAGGGTAAGTACAGTGGCAGCGCCTCGAGCGACTTAGGATCATTTTCTTGACCGCTGCTGATGTCCGAAAAGTAGTGTTGCGCCATCTCGGCGAGTTCATCAACCGGTTGCGCGCCAACGATGGTAAGCCGCATGTTGTTGGCATTGAAAAAAGCACGAAAGAACTCACTTAACTGGTCTTTTAACGAGTGGCTATCGCTTTCTGCCAGCGTATCCATGTTACCTACCGAAAACTTACTAAAGGGATGCTCGGGGTTACATGTTGTCTTGTGTACTTGATATAAACGCCGAAGTTCATCTTTCTCTTTTAAGCGGAATTCAGAGTCGATTGATTGACGTTCTTTATTGATTAAGGACTCGTCAAATAACGGCGCCATGAACATCGCGGAGAAATAATCTAATGCTCGCGAGAGTGCTCGGGTTTGACAGTCAAAGAAAAAATTACAGAATTCAGAGCCTGTCCAAGCGTTTTGTTGTCCACCGTAGGCACTCAAAAACTCGGAGAACTCGTTAGCATCCGGAAAGCGTTCGTTCCCTAAAAACAGCATGTGTTCTAGGAAGTGGGCGAGACCTTGGGTTTCAAGCGGGTCATTGAAATGACCCGCGCGCACAGCCAGCGATGCCGATGCCTTTTTACTGTGTGGGATCTGAACGCACACCACTGACAGTCCATTGGGCAGTTTTAGTGTACGGAAAGACCGCGGATCTTTTGGGCTCTTTATAACTTCACCGAGCTCTTCTATGAGCGGTTGCGTCATAGGAACTTATCCCATTAAGGTTCGAGCGGGGTATCGAAGTTTTCTGGTTTATCAAAATCACCCGACAAACGGGCGAGTTGACCGTCTTCAAAATCGAGTATCAATTCCTTATGGAAAGGTTCACCCTCATTTGGATTCATGTCATAAACATAGACCCAACGCTCGCTGTTAAAGCTGTTTTCAGCGACCGGACGCCCTAATACGTAAGCAACTTGTTCCTGTGACATACCTACGCGTAATTTGTCGACATCGCGTTGTTCAAGGTAATTACCTTGAGGAATATCAATTCGATATACCCAATCGTTTAACACTGAGCAACCTGAGAGACCTGCGACGACCGCAACAGCGGCCAAAGTTTTTCCGATTTGTTTCATTAACTACTCTTACCGTTAAATGTTGTCACCGATGATAAACAAACAAAACCGAGTTAGCTAGCATTGGCGCAGGAAAACTTAATGAATAAGTAACTCCCGGGCGTTGTCTTTAGTTTTTTCGGTAATGCTATCGCCACCCAATAAGCGAGCGAGCTCATCAATTCGCTGTTCTTCGTTAAGCTGCCAAACTTGCGTTTCTGTTTGTGCGCCATCGGTTTGTTTGAGTACCTGCATTTGATGATGTCCCTTAGCAGCCACTTGCGGTAAGTGAGTGACACAGATAATTTGGCACTGCTCGCCTAGACTCCGTAACATTGAACCCACAACCGCTGCGGTGGGTCCACTCACTCCGACATCGACCTCGTCAAACATCATGGTCGGTACCGTATTTTGATTGGCACACATGACCTGTATGGCAAGACTGATGCGTGATAGTTCCCCGCCCGATGCAACTTTACTAAGCGCTTGTAGCGGCTGCCCAGGGTTGGTGGTCACGGTAAAGCAGATTTCGTCGGTGCCCCAGAGCGTTGCTGTGGCTTTGTCATCATGATCAACTTGGATGACAAATTCACCATGGGGCATGTTTAACTTATGCATGGCGCGGGAAATTTCGGCACTCAGTTTGTCCGCTGCTTTTTTTCGGCTTGTCGATAGCTTAAGCGCCGCTTGTCGATAAACGGTACGTAATGCTTGACGTTGCTCAGCGAGTTGTTCGTTATCTTCCTCAGCGCGTTCGAGTTCATCCAATTGTTGTTGCAATTGCTGATGATGTTGATAAAGGTCGAGTGGCGCGACATGATGTTTTTTAGCGAGCGCAATCGCTTGGCTCATCCGTTGTTCAGTAACTTCGAGTTGCTCAGGATCAATATCTAATTGGTCTTGATAATTACGCAGTTCTAATGCTGTTTCTTCGATATGAACTTTAGCTTGTTCAAGCAGTGCTAAAATAGGCTGGATTTGCTCATCGAGCTCGGCGGATTCTTCCAATCGGCCGTGGGCGGCTTGAATGAGTCCCGATACATTATTGTGCTCGCCGTCATAAAGCGCATTTAGAGCAAAGGCACTGTTTTCCGTTAAGGCGCGAACATGAGTCAACCGTTTGTGGTCACTCTCAAGTTGCTCAAATTCGCCCTCTCCGATATTAAATTCATTGAGCTCTTTAACCTGATAACTTATTAGTTGTTTCTGTGCTGCTAATTCTTCTTTGCGCTGCTGATGTTGGCGAAAACGCTTTTCGGTAGCCGCCCAGTTACGGTAGCTTTCTTGTACTTCTGTAATAAGTTCAGCATGCTGAGCGAACTGATCAAGTAATTCGCGCTGGTGCTCTTCTTTTACCAACAGCTGGTGTTCATGCTGACCATGAATATTGACCAATGTTGGCGCTAATGTGCGTTGCTGTGTGAGCGTCACCGGCGCGCCGTTAACCCAAGCCCGTGAACGACCATCTTTACTAATAGTACGGCGCAATACACACTCGAGGTCATCATCAAACTCGTTGTCGACGAGCCAGCGGTGAGCGGGACTGTCGTGAGTGATAGTGAAGCGCGCACTGATGTCCGTTTTGTCGCAGCCCGGTCTCACCCAGTTGGCATCGGCACGTCCACCCAGGCATAGCCCGAGCGCATCCAGTGCGATAGATTTACCTGCACCGGTCTCACCGGTAATGGCGGTCATCCCGTTTTTAAACTCGATATCTAACTGCTTGACGATTGCAAAATTGCGAATGTGTAACTCAGTCAACATGGCTGGGCTCCTCACAATAAAAAGAACAGTAATACTGTTTACCTATACAGTATATACAGTAGTTATACAGTATTATTGTTCAATTGCAATGCAAAGAGTGACTTTTTTTTAGTCAGTTAGAAAAGACGGCTGCCCCAACCCAACTTGTTACGTAATACATGGTAGTAGCTGTGTGTTGTCGGATGCACCATCGTCAAGGTATGCGGGTGTTTTTCGATAATGACCTCATCACCTGGCATGACATCAAGACGCCCATGACCATCGCAACTGATTTGTAAATGATCGTTGTCCTTGGCTGCACGCAGTCGCACTCGGGAGTTTGCGTCGAGCACAATCGGACGACTACTCAGTGTATGCGGAAACATGGGGACCAAGGTAATAGCATTTAGGTTTGGGTGCAGAATAGGACCACCGCCGGACAGAGAGTAAGCCGTCGAGCCGGTGGGTGTCGCGATGATGACGCCATCGGAACGTTGCGAAAAGACAAATTGATCATCGACATAAAGTTCAAACTCGATCATGTGAGCGACTTTGTCTGAATGAAGAACAATTTCGTTCACCGCCACACCTTGTTGTTTAATTGACTCGCCTTTAACCGAGGCCGAGAGCAAGAAGCGTTCTTCTCTCACATAGTCACCCGCTAGCACATCCATCAGCGCGCTCACTGCGTCCTCTGGCGCTAAATCGGTCAAGAAGCCAAGGTTACCTCGATTCACTCCAATAACCGCCACATCGTGATCACACAATGCGCGGGCAGCACCGAGCATATTGCCATCACCGCCGACGACTACCGCAATGTCGGCCCATTGTCCTAACTTCTCAAGTGAGCCCGTGTCGATGCAACTGCTTGGTTGCACCTGGGTGGCACAGCGTTCTTCCAAACAGACCTCATACTGACTTTCGCACAAGGCACTAATAAGTGCCTCAAGTGTGTGACGAGTGCCAGTATCATTAATTTTTCCTAAAAGCGCGACGCGCTTAAATGCGGGTTGTTTCATAGGGCTTACCGCTATCCTCTAGTCGTGAGTTAACGCTACGTGTTGCGTTAATTTTTATCAAGCGAAATAAAGGTCTTGAATCTTAATCGGACTATCCCCACATAACAACGCATACGTTCATTCGACATTTAAAGAGTATGGGTTATGAGTGATAAGCAACCAAATCAAACAACTGAGAACTTTGAGCAGCAAGCACAAGAAGCCGCTCAACAAGAGGCCGCAAAAGAGGCGGCTGAGCAGGCGGCTGAACAGGCGCTTGGTAGCGACGAACAACCAGAGACCCAGCAGCAAACAGCTGCGGCGGCAGACAATCAAGCGGACCGTATTGCGGAGCTTGAGCTCGCGTTAACTAAGGCCGAAGCCAAAGTGAACGAGCAAAAGGAGTCGGTATTGCGTAGTCAGGCGGAAATGGAAAACGTACGTCGTCGCGCGAGTCAAGATGTTGAGAAGGCGCATAAATTTGCGTTAGAGAAGTTCGCCAACGAGCTACTCACGAGTGTTGATAACCTTGAGCGCGCGATGCAAGCGGCTGATACCGAAAACCCAGAGTTAAAAAGCTTTTTAGAAGGTATTGAGCTGACGTATAAAAGTCTGACATCAACGCTGGATAAATTTGGCGTAAAAGCGGTCGGCGAAGAGGGCGAGGTCTTTAATCCAGACCTGCACCAAGCGATGTCGATGCAAGAATCGGCGGAGCATAAAAACAACACGATTATCGCCGTTATGCAGAAAGGGTATGAGCTCAACGGACGTTTACTGCGCCCAGCCATGGTGATGGTGGCACGTAATAGTAACGGCGGCGTGGATACAAAAGCATAATTTGTAAGAGAAATTATGTTTTAGGGCTTGTAATTTTAGATACAGCCCCCAAATAACAGTTATCGAAATCATTAACGCTCAAACCAGAGCGGTTTGAACAGAATAGAAGTAGTGGAGATTAATTATGGGTAAAATCATCGGCATTGACTTGGGTACAACAAACTCATGTGTCGCGGTTTTAGACGGCGGCAAACCTCGTGTTATTGAAAACGGTGAAGGGGATCGTACAACCCCATCTGTCGTCGCATTTACCGACGATGGCGAAACGTTGGTAGGCGCACCGGCGAAACGCCAAGCAGTCACCAACCCGAATAAAACCTTGTTTGCTATCAAGCGCCTGATCGGTCGTCGTTTCCAAGATGATGAAGTTCAGCGCGACATTGGCATAATGCCTTATAACATTGTCAAAGCAGACAATGGTGATGCTTGGGTAGAAATCGATGGCGATAAAAAAGCGCCACCGCAAATTTCTGCTGAAGTATTGAAGAAAATGAAGAAAACCGCAGAAGAGTTTTTAGGTGAGAAAGTCACCGAAGCGGTTATCACTGTACCTGCATACTTTAACGACGCTCAGCGTCAGGCAACAAAAGACGCTGGCAAAATCGCGGGCTTAGAAGTTAAGCGTATCATCAACGAGCCAACCGCAGCTGCACTGGCTTACGGCATGGATAAGAAGTCCGGCGACAACGTTATCGCTGTTTATGACTTAGGTGGTGGTACGTTCGATATCTCGATCATCGAAATCGACGAAGTCGAAGGCGAGCATACCTTTGAAGTACTGGCGACAAACGGTGACACGCACTTAGGTGGTGAAGACTTTGATAACCGTTTGATTAACTACTTGGTTGAGCAGTTCGAGAAAGATCAAGGCATCGATTTACGTAAAGATCCTTTGGCGATGCAACGTCTGAAAGAAGCCGCCGAAAAAGCGAAAATCGAGCTGTCTTCTGCGCAACAAACGGAAGTCAACTTGCCATATATCACGGCTGATAACACCGGCCCTAAGCACTTAGCGATTAAAGTAACACGCGCTAAATTAGAATCGTTGGTTGAAGACTTGATTAAGAAGTCGCTTGAGCCATTGAAGCAAGCACTGGCTGATGCTGATATGTCAGTGAGCGATGTTAAAGACATCATCATGGTCGGTGGTCAAACACGTATGCCTAAAGTTCAACAGGCCGTGACTGACTTCTTTGGCAAAGAGCCACGCCGTGACGTCAACCCAGATGAAGCCGTAGCACTAGGTGCAGCTGTTCAAGCCGGTGTTTTACAAGGCGATGTGAAAGACGTATTGCTGCTTGACGTTTGTCCGCTGTCATTAGGTATCGAAACCATGGGCGGCGTAATGACCAAGTTGATCGAGAAAAACACCACGATTCCAACAAAAGAATCGCAAACATTCTCGACCGCAGAAGACAACCAGTCAGCTGTAACGATTCATGTATTGCAGGGTGAACGTAAACGCTCAAGCGATAACAAATCGCTAGGTCAGTTTAACCTCGAAGGTATTCGTGCAGCGGCGCGCGGTGTACCGCAAATCGAAGTGACCTTTGACATTGACGCTGACGGTATCTTACATGTGTCGGCGAAAGATAAAGACACCGGTAAAGAGCAGAAGATCACCATCAAAGCTTCATCAGGTCTTGATGAGGATGAAGTCGAAAAAATGGTTAAAGACGCGGAAGCACACGCTGAAGATGACAAAAAGTTTGAAGAGTTAGTGCAAGCGCGTAACCAAGCCGACGGCTTAGTGCACGCAACGCGTAATCAGTTGAAAGAAGTCGGCGAAGCCTTGTCAGAAGATGATAAGAAAGCCATCGAAACAGCCTGCGACGAACTTGAGCAAGCTTCTAAAGACGGCGATAAAGACGCTATCGAAGCGAAGTCTCAAGCGTTGATGGAAGCTTCACAAAAACTGATGGAAGCTGCTCAGCAACAGCAAGCACAACAAGGTGGTGCAGAAGCCGGTGCAGAGCAAGCACAATCATCTAAAGATGATGACGTTGTTGACGCTGAATTTGAGGAAGTGAAAGACGACGATAAGAAGTAAGCTTAATTAGGCAACTTCGATATCAACACGGGTGTTGCCGAAAGGTAATGCCCGTGTATTTATTTTAGACAGGTGTAAAATCACAACAGAAGATTACGGTTATGGCGCAGGATTATTATCAGATTTTAGGTGTCGGCAAAGACGCCAATGAGAGAGATATTAAGAAAGCCTACAAGCGGATGGCGATGAAGTACCACCCAGACCGCACGAAAGGTGATAAAGAGTTAGAAGCCAAGTTTAAGGAAATTAAACAGGCCTACGAAGTGTTGTCGGATCCACAAAAACGCCAGATGTATGATCAATATGGGCACGAAGCGTTTCAACAAGCTCGCCAAGGTGGCGGAGCGGGCGCCGGTGGTTTTGGTGGCGGTGGTGCCGATTTTGCTGATATCTTTGGCGATGTATTCGGTGATATTTTTGGTGGCGGTCGTCGTCAGCAAGCGCGTCCTCAGCGCGGTGCGGACTTACGTTACAATCTAGAAATGTCGCTAGAAGACGCGGTGAAAGGTAAAGAAGTCGAATTGCAAATTCCGACCATGGTGGAATGTGAGGATTGCGACGGCTCAGGTGCGAAAAAAGGCACACGACCAGAAACCTGTAGTCACTGTCACGGTTCCGGTCAAATTCAAATGCGTCAGGGCTTCTTTGCTGTGCAGCAGGCATGTCCGCATTGCCGTGGTACCGGGTCTATCATCAAAGATCCATGTAATACTTGCCACGGTCAGGGGCGCGTTGAAAAAACCAAAAAACTATCGGTTAAAATTCCGGCAGGCGTAGATACCGGTGATCGTATTCGTTTAGCGAACGAAGGTGAGGCGGGAGAAAAAGGCGCGCCAGCAGGCGACTTGTATGTTCAGGTGCATGTGCGTGAACACCCTATCTTTGCGCGTGACGGCAACAATTTATACTGCGAAGTTCCAGTGAGCTTTACCAAGGCAGCGCTCGGTGGCGAAATTGAGGTACCGACGCTAGAAGGTAAAGTCAAATTGAAGGTGCCAAAAGAGACTCAAACGGGCAAACATTTCCGCTTACGTGGCAAAGGCGTTAAGTCAGTCCGTACGGGTGCTGTCGGCGACCTGATATGTAAAGTGGTCATCGAAACGCCGGTGAACTTATCATCGCGTCAACGCGAATTACTCGAGGAACTTGAGAGTTCGATGGGGCAAGGCGACGAAGCGGCTAAGTTCAGACCGAAGGAAAAAGGCTTCTTTGACGGTGTTAAACAATTTTTTGATGACTTGCGTAGCTAAGACTAATATCGTTAGTACGAAGTCATTATTGTTTGCCTAAAGGAGGCATTATGCGGGCTTGGAAAATAGCGGCGTTGACGCTGGCGACTGTGACAGTAGTCAGTTGCTCAAAGTCGCCAACAGGACGTTCTCAGTTAGCTTTTTTACCCGAGGGTCAATTGAATCAAATGGGTGAGCAGTCGTATGAACAGATGAAAGCTGAAACGCCGATTAGTGACGACCCCGCGATTAATGCTTACGTCCAGTGCGTTAGTCACGCGTTGATTGATGTGCTACCCGAACCCTACAGTCAAGCAGATTGGGAAATCACTGTATTTGATCAAGACACGGTGAATGCTTTTGCCCTGCCGGGAAACAATATCGGTGTTTACCGCGGTTTACTGGATGTCGCAGAAAACCAACACCAGTTGGCTGCCGTGATTGGTCACGAGATTGGCCACGTGATCGCGCAACATAGCAATGAGCGTGTATCAAGCAACATGGCAGTCGGCGCGGGGCTTCAAATTGGTGCAATTTTTGCCAATAAGGAGCTAGAGAGCGATACTGCGGCGCTATTGATGAGTGCCTTAGGTGTGGGAGCGCAAGTCGGTATTTTGTTACCGTATAGTCGGACTCACGAGTCTGAAGCAGACCAGTTGGGTCTCGACTACATGGCAGATGCCGGGTTTAAGCCTATTGAAGCCGCTGACTTGTGGCGCAATATGGCGAAGCAGTCGAAAGGCGCTCCACCGGAACTGTTATCAACGCACCCATCACCACAAACGCGCATTGACGCCATAGAAGACTACGCACCAAGCTTGAGTGCGCGAGTACAACAAGCCCATCAACAAGGACGCAATCCTTCTTGTGAGCGACCTTCCTCGTAATTAATAAGACCAAGCCAAATTTTCGTTGGCTTGGTCTTTTAGTTATATGCTAGTCAAAAATTTTCTTTCGGCGACCGATTGATTGACGCTAAATTATCCGCATTTTTCTCGATGTGGACGTTCTATGTTTAGATTCTGGTTTAATATTCCCTTCTGGCAACGCGTACTGGGTGCATTTGTTTTAGGTGCGCTGGTAGGTGCTCTGTTCCCCGAAGCGGGACAAGCACTTAAGCCGTTGGGCGACCTGTTTATTCGCGCAATAAAAATGTTGGTGGCGCCGCTTATCTTTTGTGCCATTGTCAGTGCAATTACCGATTTAAACGATGGCCAAAAGCTAGGGCGCTTGGGAGCTAAAACGATTGGTATGTTCATGCTGACAGCCATTATCGCCAGTGCTATCGGCTTGACGCTGGGGACACTTATCGATATGAGCCCGGCTCAGGCTCTCACCGCAACAGAACAAACCGAAAAGGGCATTCCGAGCGTCTCACAAGTGCTACTTAACTTTGTGCCAACTAATCCATTTGCTGCGCTCAGTGAAGGCAATGTACTTCAAATAGTTGTCTTTGCCGCGATTATCGGTGTTGCTATACAGAAACTGGGCGAACCTGCTGAACCGGTACGTCGAGTGATTAAATCGGGCGCAGAGGTGATGTATCAGGTCACTCGCATGGTCTTGCAACTTACACCGCTTGGCGTTTTAGGCTTAATGGCATGGGTGATCGGTGAATACGGCATTGCAAGTTTATTGCCTTTGGCCAAATTCGTGGGTGTGATCTATTTAGCAGTGCTGATCCACATTGTGGTGGTTTACGGTGGCTTTATCCGCACCATGGGGGGCATGAGTGCTTGGCAATTTTTCCGAGCCGTGTTCGATGCACAAGTAGTTGCCTTTACGACCTGCAGTTCATTTGGTTCCTTGCCGGCGGCACATCGCGCGGTCACAGAACGTTTGGGTGTATCGAAGGATTACGCGAGTTTTGTGTTGCCGCTCGGGGCGACTATCAATATGGACGGTTGTGGCGGTATTTATCCTGCCGTGGCGAGTATCTTTATCGCTAACCTGTACGGCATTCCATTGGATTGGATGGATTATGGCTTGATCATGATGACGGCAACGCTAGCATCTGTAGGAACGGCAGGGGTCCCCGGTACTGCGTTAGTGATGTTAACGGTGACGTTAAACGCCGTTGGGTTACCGCTCGAGGGAATCGCTTTTATTGCCGCTATTGATCGCATCATTGATATGGCGCGCACGATGACCAATGTTACAGGTGATATGATGGTGGCGCGCGTTGTTGCGCGCAGCGAGAACTTGTTGCAGGATAACAACCTTTATCAGGAAGCACGAGAAAGCGCATGAAATTAGGTGTATTGGGCGCCAGTGGGCGTATGGGCCAACAAATTATTGAGTATGCCGAGGCTTACGGCTTTGATGTGTCACATGCATTTGTAAGCAAGCAGAGCGACGCGCGCGGTAACCCCATTGGGCGAACTCACTATCATCATGTGTCAGAGGTGAATGATGCACCCGATGTATTAATTGACTTTAGCCTACCCTCTGCGCTGGAAGAAAACCTGGCGTATGCACAAAACCATCAGTGTCCGATTGTGGTCTGCACTACCGGGCTCGATGCCGCGCAACAGCAACTACTTCAGGACACGGCGCAAAAAGTAGCCACACTCCATGCGCGTAACACCAGCTTGGGTGTGGCACTGATGGAGCAATTAACGCGCATCGCAGCAGGCGCGTTTAAAGACGCAGACATTGAAATTTTTGAGGCGCACCATCGACATAAAAAGGATGGGCCATCAGGCACTGCTTTAGCGCTCGGCGAGGCCGCTGCGATGGGCAGAAAGGTAACATTTGAGACCGTTAACGATGGCATTCGTGGCGATGGCTTACGTAGTGACGATGGCATTGGGTTTAGCGTATTGCGTGCTGCCGATATCGTCGGCGAGCATCAAGTTTGGCTGGCACAGGCCGGTGAGCGTATCGAACTCTCACATCGTGTGAGTGATCGTCGCATCTTTGCTGAAGGTGCATTGCGCGCGGCAAAATGGCTGACGGCTCAGGCGCCGGGTGAGTGCTATCAAATGGCCGATGTGCTGGACTTAAAAAAGCAACTGGCGCAACTATTGGATTAAAAACAGCGCTGGACGCTGCGTAAAAAAACACGTACAATACGGTCAATTTGCCTGATGTTAGTCATCTGCTAATTTCAGTGAGCAAAGAACGCGCGGTAAGGACCTTAAACGGGGAAGTCAACTTTGTATTGATTCACCCGTTTTTTTATGTACGGAGGTTGCCCTTGAGTATTTTAGCGAGTCAATCCGCTAACCGAGCCATACTGGTGTTAGCCGACGGCACCATCTTTCATGGCACAGCGATTGGAGCCGAAGGCTCCGCTGTTGGAGAAGTCGTCTTTAATACAGCCATGACAGGCTACCAAGAAATTCTAACTGACCCCTCATACACTGAACAACTCGTCACCCTGACATACCCCCACATTGGCAATACTGGCACCAACAACGAAGATGAAGAATCCCCCGAAGTTTGGGCGAAAGGCTTGATTATTCGTGATAACGCCTTGAAAGCGAGTAGCTTTCGCAAGCAAGAGACGTTGACAGAATATCTGCAACGTAAGAATGTGGTTGGAATCGCTGATATTGATACACGTAAGCTGACGCGGATTTTGCGCGAAAAAGGTGCGCAGAATGGGTGTATCATGGCGGGACCGATTGACGAAGACAAAGCACTTCAGTTAGCTCGCGAATTTCCTGGGCTGAAAGGAATGGATCTCGCTAAGGTTGTCTCCTGTGAGGAAACTCACGCTTGGAGCGAGGGCAGTTGGCAGCTTGGCGAAGGACATACCTCACCTGCGCAAGACAAATTCCATGTCGTTGCATACGACTATGGTTGCAAACAGAATATTCTGCGACTGCTCGCGGATCGGGGCTGTCGCATCACTGTGGTGCCAGCTCAAACTTCAGCCGATGAGGTGATGGCGTTAAATCCGGATGGCGTATTCTTATCCAACGGACCGGGTGATCCTGAGCCGTGTGATTACGCAATCGACGCTATTAAAGCGTTATTAGAAAAAGACATCCCTATCTTTGGTATCTGTTTGGGCCATCAGTTGTTAGGCATTGCCAGTGGCGCAAAATCGACCAAAATGAAATTTGGCCATCACGGTGCAAACCATCCAGTACAAGACGTTCGCACTAAACGCGTGATGATTACCAGTCAAAATCATGGTTTTGCGATAGACGAGACGAGCTTGCCGGATAATATTGAGGTGACTCACGTGTCATTGTTTGATGGCACCTTGCAAGGCATGCGCAGAACCGATAAGCCCGCATTTAGCTTTCAGGGCCACCCTGAAGCGAGTCCAGGTCCACATGACGCTGATGCGCTCTTTGATCACTTTATCGAATTAATGCAAGCTCGCGCTTAAACGGGTGCAGCAAAGGATAGAACGACACTATGCCAAAACGTACTGACATAAAAAGCATTCTGATTCTTGGTGCAGGTCCGATTGTCATTGGTCAAGCCTGTGAGTTTGACTACTCGGGTGCACAAGCATGTAAGGCGCTTCGCGAAGAGGGTTATCGAGTGATTTTGGTGAACTCGAACCCAGCGACCATCATGACTGACCCTGAAATGGCTGACGCCACCTATATTGAGCCTATTCACTGGGAAGTGGTCGAAAAAATTATCGAGCGCGAACGCCCCGATGCGATTTTGCCAACCATGGGCGGTCAAACTGCATTGAACTGTGCACTTGACCTCGATCGTCATGGCGTATTAGACCGCTTTAAAGTCGAAATGATTGGCGCCAATGCCGATGCTATCGACAAAGCGGAAAACCGCGACCGCTTCGATAAAGCGATGAAAAAAATCGGTTTAGAGACGCCGAATGCTGAAATGGCGCATAGCATGGAAGAAGCCTTTGACGTACTTGACCGTCTTGGTTTCCCATGCATTATCCGTCCCTCGTTTACCATGGGCGGCAGCGGCGGTGGTATCGCCTACAACCGTGAAGAGTTCGAGGAGATCTGTCGACGGGGTCTCGATTTGTCACCGACCAACGAGCTACTGATTGATGAATCGCTGTTAGGTTGGAAAGAATACGAAATGGAAGTGGTGCGCGACAAAAGCGACAACTGCATTATCGTATGTACCATTGAAAACTTTGATCCAATGGGTATCCATACCGGTGATTCGATCACCGTTGCACCGGCTCAAACATTGACTGACAAAGAGTTTCAGTTGATGCGTGATGCAGCAATGGCGGTATTGCGTGAGATCGGTGTTGAGACAGGTGGCTCAAACGTACAATTTGGCTTGAATCCTGATACCGGCCGCATGGTGATCATTGAAATGAATCCACGCGTGTCGCGTTCGTCAGCGCTCGCCTCGAAAGCAACAGGCTTCCCAATTGCGAAAGTTGCCGCCAAGCTTGCGGTGGGCTATACGCTGGATGAACTCGAGAACGAAATTACGGGCGGTGTGACGCCTGCATCGTTTGAACCGGCGTTAGATTACGTTGTGACTAAGATCCCTCGTTTTAACTTTGAGAAGTTCGCTAACTGTAACGATCGCTTAACCACTCAGATGAAATCGGTGGGTGAGGTGATGGCGATTGGCCGTAACTTCCAAGAATCGATGCAAAAAGCATTGCGTGGCCTAGAACTGGGCGCCAATGGCTTTGATAGCATGGTGGATTTAAGTAGCGATGAAGCGCGCGGCAAAGTTATTCGTGAGCTGAAAGAGCCGGGTGCGGAGCGAATTTGGTACATTGGTGATGCATTCCGTTTAGGCATGACCGTGCGCGAAGTGTTTGAATTAACGCGTATTGACGAATGGTATCTGATTCAGATTGAAGAGCTTATCAAGCTTGAGGAAGAATTGGATGTATTGGGACTCGCAGGCATGAATGAACATGTTATGCGGGCACTCAAACGTCGCGGTTTCTCGGATGAACGTATTGCTGATGTACTGCATGTCAGCGAGTCAGAAGTGCGTAAGCGTCGCCATAAGTTGGGGATTCATCCGGTTTATAAACGGGTTGACACCTGCGCTGCTGAGTTTGCCTCTAGCACTGCCTATATGTATTCAAGCTATGATGAAGAATGCGAAGCCGATGTGTCTGATCGCGACAAAATCATGGTGATTGGTGGCGGTCCTAATCGCATTGGTCAAGGTATCGAATTTGATTACTGCTGTGTTCATGCGGCCTTAGCATTACGTGAAGATGGTTACGAAACCATCATGGTTAACTGTAACCCAGAAACCGTATCAACTGATTATGACACTTCTGACCGGTTATACTTTGAGCCGATCACCTTAGAAGACGTGTTGGAGATCGTGCGTATCGAACAGCCTAAAGGTGTCATCGTGCAATACGGCGGTCAGACGCCGCTTAAACTCGCACGTGCGCTTGAGGCCAACGGCGTGCCTATTATTGGTACTTCACCGGATGCGATTGACCGCTCGGAAGACCGTGAGCGATTCCAGGCGGCGGTAAACCGTTTGAAACTGAAGCAACCAGAAAACTCGACGGTTACCGGTATTTCAGAAGCGTTGACTGAAGCCAAACGTATTGGTTATCCGCTCGTTGTGCGCCCGTCGTACGTATTGGGTGGTCGAGCGATGGAAATTGTTTACGACGAGCAAGACTTGACGCGTTATTTAACGGATGCCGTAAAGGTATCGAATGATGCGCCTGTGTTACTCGATAGGTTCCTCGATAACGCCATCGAAGTGGACGTGGATGCAATTTGTGACGGTGAAGACGTGTTGATTGGTGGTATCATGCAACACATCGAGGAAGCCGGCGTGCATTCAGGCGATTCGGCGTGCTCGTTACCTCCGTACTCGTTAAGCGATATTATTCAAGCACAGTTACGCGAACAAATTCGTAAGCTTGCGTTTGAATTAAACGTTAAGGGCTTAATGAACGCCCAGTTTGCGGTAAAAGACGATGAAATTTACCTCATTGAAGTGAACCCTCGCGCAGCACGAACCGTACCTTTTGTTTCGAAGGCGACGGGTGTTCCGCTTGCCAAAGTCGCGGCCCGTGTAATGGTGGGTCAGTCGTTAAAAGAACAAGGTTACACAAGCGAAGTCATTCCACCTTATTATTCAGTAAAGGAAGTGGTCATTCCTTTTGCTAAGTTCCAAGGTGTTGACCCGATTCGTGGACCAGAAATGCGCTCTACCGGTGAGGTGATGGGGGTGGGTGAAAGCTTTGAAGAAGCTTATGCCAAAGCCAACCTCGGCGCCGGTGCTGCGCTCGCGAAAAAAGGAAAGGCACTTATTTCTGTTCGTGACAGCGACAAGCGTCGACTGATGGATCTTGCGCGTGGCTTGCTGGCGCTTGGGTTTAAATTGGAAGCGACCCGCGGTACTGCTAAAATGTTAGCAGAAGAGGGTATCGACTGCACGGTAGTTAACAAACTACAGGAAGGTCGTCCGAATATTGTGGATGCGATCAAAAACGGTGAGTATAGTTATATCATCAACACCGTAGAAGGTCGTCAAGCCATCGAAGATTCGGTTTATATCCGTCGCGAGGCATTGTTAAACAAAGTAATTTATACCACTACACTTAACGCGGCGTTTGCGACAGTGAAAGCCAATACGGCGGACGATCGCGCGCGCGTGAGCTCGGTGCAGGAATTACACAAAAGGGTTGCATTAGTATGAACCAGATTCCAATGACGGAACGTGGCGCAGAGCAACTGCGTCAAGAATTGAAACGATTAAAAACCGAAGATCGTCCTCGTATTGTTGAGGCGATCGCTGATGCGCGTGAGCATGGAGATCTCAAGGAAAATGCTGAGTATCATGCAGCGCGCGAACAACAGGGCTTTTGTGAAGGCCGTATTCAAGAAATCGAGTCGAAATTATCGAACGCACAAATTATAGATGTAACGAAAGTGCCTAATAACGGTAAAGTCATTTTTGGCTCCACTGTGACAGTGTATAACACTAAAACAGATGAGGAAGTGACCTACCAAATCGTCGGTGACGATGAGGCGGATATTAAGTCTAATCTGATTTCTGTCAACTCGCCGATAGCGCGTGCGCTGATTGGTAAAGAAATTGATGACATTGCGACGGTAACCACACCGAATGGTGAGGTTGAGTACGAGGTCGTGGAAGTTAAATATATTTAATCGCTTACATCGACCTCTAGCAAAAACCCAGTTTTTTAAAACTGGGTTTTTTTATGCTTAAAACTTGCAAAACAGTTTGTTTTTTTAGAAAGTATTACTGTTGTGTTAATAGCATGTAAAGGAGGTTTCATGGAAAGAAACGCAGTATTTGCCCCAAATTATGCGTGGGGTGAGCCTACCATCAGAGAGTTAATGGAACGTCTTAAACCGGTTGCCAAAGTGCAAACGATAAAAGGCGTCGTCGAGTGGCTCGGAGTCAGCTATCATGACTATAAAAATTGGCGTTACCGACAAGTTATTCCTTATAAATTACTCATTACCAAATTAATGAGTGAAGGGCTATCGGTCGATTGGCTTTTCGCGCCTGGTGTTAAGCTTATGTATCCTAAATCAACACCTGAACTTGCAGAGAGCTTAAGTTCCTTAACTTGTGAACAAGACTACCGCTTTTACTGGAAAGCGATGCAGATGGTTGAGCCGACTCTTAAGAAACATCAGTTGGACAACTCTGAAGCACATCGCAATGAACTGCTGAATGTTTACTTTTTAGCACAAGAGGGATGGATTAAGACTGAAGTAGCGATGGGCTGTGTGGCGCGGGCTATGAGACGTGTCTCAAACCCTATTACGCCACAATACAGCTGCGGTTAAGCTCTTGGTAATCGCATACGAGGTTCTTTAGCTGGACGGAACAAGATTTGTGTTTTACCAATGACCTGAACTTGTTCCGCACCTGTTTCACGCACAATGGCAGCCATCATTTGTTGGCGTAGCTCACGGTCTTCTTCTGGCACTTTTACCTTGATGAGCTCATGATCTTCCAACGCTTGCTCAATTTCGGCAATCACGCCTTCAGTAAGCCCATTTGCACCGAGTAAAACCACCGGTTTGAGCGGGTGCGCTTCGCCTTTTAAAAACTGTTTTTGCTTATTAGTTAACGACATACGATAATAATCCTGTAATTTGAGCTTGAATTACGGTTATTGTAACGCCATCTAATGGGTACACGCTAGTTTAATCAGACAGTCTGGATAGTATTAATGGGTAAAAAGCGCAGCGTCAGCAGCCAACGTTGGTTAAAAGAACATTTTGATGATCCGTTTGTGCAAAAAGCGCAAAAACGCGGATTGCGGTCACGTGCCGTATTTAAGATAGAAGAAATTCAACAGCGTGATAAATTAATAAAAAAAGGGCAAACTGTTGTTGATTTGGGCGCAGCGCCTGGAGGCTGGTCGCAATATGTTGCAGACTACTTCAATGGCGATGGTCAGGTAATCGCGTGCGATATTTTATCGATGGACCCAATCGCTGGCGTCGATTTTCTGCAGGGTGACTTTCGCGAACAGGCAGTTTTAGACGCGTTGTTGAGCCGAATTGGCGGTAAAAACGTAGATGTAGTGTTGTCCGATATGGCCCCTAATATGAGTGGTAATGACAACGTCGACCAGCCCCGTGCAATGTATCTTGTTGAGCTGGCGTTGGACATGTGTCACCAAGTACTGAAACCTGGCGGCAGCTTTGCTGTCAAAGTGTTTCACGGACAAGGGTTCGAAGAGTTTTTAAAAGATGTTAGAGCGGCATTTAAGACGGTAAAGACGCGAAAGCCAAGTTCGTCTCGATCACGTTCGCGAGAGGTATACTTGGTAGCGACAGACTACAAGTTGTAGTACCCTGACATCAACGATTGATTATTTAAATACACTAGAGGTAATAGGCTTTGAGCGATATGGCAAAAAATCTCATCTTGTGGCTCGTCATAGCCGTTGTGTTGATGAGCGTTTTTCAGAGCTTTAGCCCTGGCGAAAACGCTGGGTCTCGCATGGCGTATAGCGAGTTTCTAAAGCAAGTGGACAACGGCAATGTGCGACGCGCCGATTTTGGTGAAGATGGTCGCACCATCACGGTGATGACACGAAATGGCCAGTCGTATAAGACAGTCATTCCGACGCAATCCGATCCGAAGATCGTTGATCAATTGGCGAATAAAAATGTTGAGTTCTCGGGAACGCCACCGGAAGAACCTAGCATTCTCACGTCAATTTTCATTTCTTGGTTCCCGATGTTGCTCTTAATCGGTGTGTGGATATTCTTCATGCGACAAATGCAGGGCGGCGGTGGTCGCGGTGCAATGTCGTTTGGCAAGAGTAAAGCACGCTTAATGAGCGAAGATCAGACTAAAACCACGTTTCGCGATGTGGCGGGTTGTGATGAAGCTAAAGAGGAAGTCACCGAACTGGTCGACTATCTTAAGGATCCTTCTAAATTCCAACGCTTGGGCGGTAAAATACCAAAAGGCGTGTTAATGGTCGGTCCGCCGGGTACAGGTAAAACGTTGCTTGCTAAAGCTATTTCAGGCGAAGCAAAAGTGCCTTTCTTTAGCATTTCTGGCTCTGACTTTGTTGAAATGTTTGTCGGTGTCGGTGCTTCTCGTGTACGCGATATGTTTGAGCAAGCGAAAAAGTCTGCACCTTGTATTATCTTTATCGACGAGATAGACGCCGTGGGTCGCCAACGTGGCGCCGGTCTTGGCGGCGGTCATGATGAGCGCGAGCAAACGCTAAACCAAATGTTGGTGGAAATGGATGGATTTGAGGGTAACGAAGGTATTATCGTTATCGCTGCAACCAACCGCCCAGACGTACTTGATCCTGCGTTATTGCGTCCAGGTCGTTTTGACCGCCAAGTTGTGGTGGGCTTGCCGGACGTACGCGGACGTGAGCAGATTATAAAAGTACACATGCGTAAAGTTCCGTTGGGCGACGACGTGCGTGCCGATTTGATTGCGCGCGGTACACCTGGGTTCTCGGGCGCTGACCTCGCTAACTTAGTTAACGAAGCTGCGTTATTCGCAGCCCGAGGCAACAAACGTGTCGTCTCAATGGAAGAGTTCGATAAAGCGAAAGATAAGATCATGATGGGTGCCGAACGTCGTTCAATGGTAATGACCGACGATGAAAAGGCGATGACGGCTTATCATGAAGCGGGTCACGCGATCGTGGGTCGTTTAGTGCCTGAGCATGATCCGGTCTATAAGGTATCGATCATTCCGAGGGGCCGTGCATTAGGGGTTACCATGTACTTGCCAGAGCAAGATCGTGTGAGTCATTCTAAGCAACATTTAGAAAGCATGATCTCAAGCTTGTTTGGGGGTCGGTTAGCCGAGCAGATTATCTATGGCGTTGATAAAGTCACGACTGGCGCGTCAAATGATATTGAACGGGCAACAGAAATTGCTCGTAAGATGGTGACGCAGTGGGGCTTGTCAGAAAAAATGGGTCCTTTGCTCTACGCTGAAGACGAAAATGAAGTCTTTTTAGGGCGTCAAGTCACTCAGCATAAACACATGTCTGACGACACCGCGCGCGCGATTGATCAAGAAGTTAAGTCAGTGATTGATCAGAACTATCAACGTGCTAAAACGATATTGGAAGAGAATATTGATATTCTGCACGCTATGAAAGACGCGCTCGTAAAATACGAAACTATCGATGCGGGTCAGATTGACGACTTAATGAATCGTCGTGACGTTCGTCCCCCGAAAGGCTGGGATGATCGCGATGATAATGATAATGGTACCAATGGTGGTACTGCTGAAAAGGCAGGCGAAGAAGAGCGGCCGGATCGTCCTATTAACGTGGACAAACCGGGTGACGCGACGTCTTAACCAACCATTACTGAAAAGCCACCGATTGGGTGGCTTTTTTTTGTCAAACGTTTGTGTAGTCATGATGTGAGGAACGAGACCATGAGTAAGCTTGCGCGACCGTTGAGTGTCATGGGGATTTTAAATATTACCCCGGATTCATTCAGCGATGGGGGAAACTATAATAATGTTGATGATGCGCTACGGCGTGCAGAAACCATGATACAAGCTGGTGCTACATGGTTAGATATCGGCGGTGAGTCGACTCGTCCCGGCGCGCAAGCTGTCGCTGAAGCAGAAGAACTTGATAGAGTGATTCCGGTGCTTGAGGCGATTAAGCAAAGATTGGACGTGAAGGTATCTGTCGACACCGTTAAACCCGCAGTGATGAGTGCGGCTATCGAAACTGGCGTTGACATGATTAATGACGTGAATGCCTTACGCGAACCTGGAGCGATTGAAGTTGTGGCTGCCAGTGATGTTGAGGTCTGCTTAATGCATATGCAAGGTGAGCCGCGTACCATGCAACATGATCCACGTTATGAAGACGTGATATGTGAAGTAAAAACCTTTCTCGAGGACCGCATACATCAATGCGCCAAGGGAGGTATTGATGGACACCGAATTTGGTTAGACCCAGGGTTTGGGTTTGGTAAGTCACAACGTCACAATTATCAAATGCTACAGCGCCTGCAAGCCTTTCATGAGTTGCGTTGTCCCTTACTTATTGGAATGTCACGTAAGTCGATGATCGGACACGTAACGGGGAAAAATGTTAACGAGCGCTTGTCAGGAAGTATCGCAGCCGCCACAATAGCAGCTTATAAAGGCGCACGTATGATCCGTGTGCATGATGTAGCAGAAACCGTTGATGCGATGCGGATTGTGTCAGCGACCCTGGAAGGAGACTTTTTGTGACAGAAAGGAAATATTTTGGTACCGATGGTGTACGTGGGTTGGTTGGAGAACATCCTATTACACCTGAGTTTGCGGTTAAACTTGGTTGGGCTGCCGGTAAAGTGTTGGCGGCAAAGGGAACACGCAAGGTACTCGTGGGTAAGGATACTCGCATCAGCGGCTATATGCTCGAATCGGCACTTGAAGCCGGTTTGTCCGCAGCAGGGGTGAATGTTGACTTTTTAGGTCCCATGCCAACACCGGGTATTGCTTATCTGACCCGTACCTTCCGCGCGGCGGCAGGCATTGTTATCAGTGCATCGCACAATCCATACTATGACAATGGTATTAAATTCTTTGCCGATAACGGTCATAAGCTGCCCGATCAAGTTGAGTTGGATATCGAACATTTGATTGACCAACCCATGGATTGTGTCGCATCCGAACATTTAGGTCGCGCCAATCGTATCAACGACGCGGCGGGCCGATACATTGAATTTTGTAAAAGTGCATTTCCGAGCCACTTGTCATTAACGGGGATGCACATTGTCGTCGATTGTGCCCACGGCGCGACTTATCATATTGCACCGAACGTGTTTAGAGAGCTTGGTGCCAAAGTCACTGAAGTCGGTACTCGGCCCGACGGACTTAATATTAATAAAGAGTGTGGTGCAACTCATCTAGATGCGTTACAGCAGGAAGTACTGAAACAGAAAGCACATGTAGGTATAGCGCTCGATGGTGACGGTGATCGTATTATGATGGTCAGCGACAAAGGGCGTATTCTGGATGGCGACGAAATACTCTACGTGCTCATGGTTAACGCACTTCGCTCAGGAACCCTGAAGGGGGGTGTTGTTGGTACTTTGATGAGTAACTTTGCCCTTGAACAGGCGTGCCAATCACTTGATGTTCCCTTTATTCGCGCAAAGGTCGGTGATCGCTACGTTATTGAGCAATTGAAGGCGAACGATTGGGCGTTGGGGGGAGAAAGCTCAGGGCATATTATCAATCGCGATTTCCATACCACAGGCGATGGTATACTCGCCGGCCTACAAGTACTCGCGGCCATGGTCGCGGAAGACAGTGACATCGAAACATTACTGGACGGGTTTAAAAAGTTACCGCAGACATTAGTGAATGTTCGGTATCCGTCAGGTGCTGACCCGCTTAACAGTCCTCAGGTTAAAGCCGTTGTTGCCGAAGTAGAAACCGCGTTGGCTGGAAAAGGGCGCGTGTTGTTGCGGAAATCGGGCACGGAGCCAGTTATTCGGGTCATGGTGGAAGGTGCTGACACGCGTGCCGTGAAAACGTTTGCACAGCAGATTGCGCAAGAAGTCGAGGCGGCTACAAAATAGGCAGTCAGTGCGCGGGAATGAAATTGGTGCTTGTAACTTTGGTTTGCATCAGCTAATATTCCCGCGCCTTAAAGAGAGGAGCTTAAATGTCTAACGCGTCACTGGTTATTGCCAACTGGAAAATGAACGGTAACCGAGCACTCACTCGCAATATGAGTGAAGTTTTGCGTGACAACCAAGCTGACTTTAAAGGTGTAAATGTGGTCATATGTCCACCGTACACCTTACTGTCTGAAATGGCAGGACACATCTACTACGATGATGTCGCGTTAGGTGCGCAGAACGTGAGCGAGTATGAAAGCGGAGCGCATACTGGTGAAGTCTCTGTTGCGATGTTGCAAGAATTAGGCGTCGAGTATGTCTTGCTTGGGCATTCTGAACGTCGCGCCGAGCAACACGAAAGCGACCAGTTGGTTGCTGCCAAAGCGGCCACTGTAACCCAAGCTGGGTTGACCGCAGTGATTTGTGTTGGCGAAGATAAAGCACAACGCGAAGCTGACAATACATGGTCAGTTATCCAAGCTCAGCTCGAAAAGAGTCTGGCTGGACTAAGTGCAACGCAAATGGCACGTGTTGTGGTAGCTTATGAGCCGATTTGGGCTATTGGTACCGGTGAGACAGCATCGCCCGCGCAGGCACAAGAAGTACATGCAAAAATTCGTGGTTGGTTAGTTGAAAACTACCAACAAGTTGGAGCTAAAACTCCACTTTTATACGGTGGCTCAGTAAAAGCGAATAATGCTGAGTCATTGTTTTCAGAAGCAGATATAAATGGTGGTTTGATTGGTGGCGCAAGCCTAAATGGCGAAGATTTCTGCGCTATCTGTCGAGCAGCCAAGGGATAAAGTTTATGTTTGAAGTATTGATGGTGATGTTTCTCATTGTAGCCATTGTTCTTATTGGCTTCATCATGATACAGCAGGGTAAAGGCGCAGATATGGGCGCTTCATTTGGCTCAGGCGCATCAAACACGGTGTTTGGTTCCTCAGGTTCTGGTAACTTCTTGAGTCGTACCACTGCCATTTTAGCTGTCATATTTTTTGTGTTGGCTCTAGTGCTTGGCAATTTATCAACGTCGGTTTCAGATTCGTCTGAAGATTTCTCTGACTTGAGCGCACCTGAGCAGCAAACGCCACCTGTTGAAGAGCAGAATGGCCAACAGGTACCTCCGACCAACTAATAAGAGTCGAGTCGGTTAATAGTTTACGCGGATGTGGTGGAATTGGTAGACACGCTATCTTGAGGGGGTAGTGCTTTCGGGCGTGCGGGTTCAAGTCCCGCCATCCGCACCAATATTATTATTGCTCAGAGCTTGAAATGAGCACAAAAATCCCTATAATATCAAGCAAGTTTCGGACGCGGGGTGGAGCAGTCTGGTAGCTCGTCGGGCTCATAACCCGAAGGTCGTAGGTTCAAATCCTGCCCCCGCAACCAATTTCAAGTGCCAAACGGTTTGGCGGTTGAAATAGACAAAGGGTCCAGTGTTTAAAAAGCCCCGCAGAAGCTCGGGGCTTTTTGCTATGTGGCCTAAGCTATCGTTAGGATAGTCACAACACTGGGCGCTCGCGCCCTTTTTTTGTTTTAGGAGGCAATTTGGCACGTATAGAGGAACGTTTATCGGACATGCTTCGCCCAGCCGTTGAGGCCTTGGGTTTTGAATTGTGGGGCATTGAGTTTGTCCGTGCCGGCAAGTTTTCAACGTTGCGTATTTACATTGATAAGGAAGAAGGTATCAGCGTTGATGATTGCGCTGACGTCAGTTATCAAGTGAGCTCTGTACTTGACGTAGAAGATCCGATCAATACGGAGTATAACCTGGAGGTTTCGTCACCAGGTATGGAGCGTCCGTTCTTCTCTATTGCGCAAATGCAGCCTTATATTGGCGAAACGGTCGCGTTCGAATTGACCGTAGCTAAACAAAATAAGCGGAAGTTCCAAGCGGTTCTGGAAGGAATTGAAGATGACCAACTGCAACTCAGCGTTGGTCAAGAGTCGTTGACGGTGGGTATGCATGAAATTAAAAAGGCCCACTTAGTACCGTCATTTGATTAACGATTTGCGTTGGTGAGGCAGAATCATGAGTAAAGAAATCCTGTTGGTAGCAGAGGCTGTTTCCAACGAAAAGGCAGTCCCTCGAGAGAAAATTTTTGAAGCGTTAGAGTCGGCATTAGCTCACGCGACCAAGAAAAAGTATGACGGCGATATTGATGTGCGTATTGATATTGATCGTGCAACGGGCGAATTTGATACGTTCCGCCGTTGGCTAGTGGTTGAAGATACCGATACGGGTCTTGAGCACCCTTATCGTGAAATTAGCCTATCAGCCGCGCAGTATGAAGACCCATCGCTACAATTAGGCGATTACGTCGAGGAACAAATTGAGTCGATTCAATTTGACCGCATTACAACGCAGACGGCAAAACAAGTTATCGTACAGAAAGTACGCGAAGCTGAGCGTGCCCAAGTGGTTGACGAATACCGTGACCAAGTGGGTGAATTAGTCACAGGCACGGTTAAACGAGCGAATCGCGAGCATGTTATCTTAGATTTAGGCAATAATGCCGAAGCGATTATTTATCGTGAAGAAATGTTGCCGCGCGAATCAGTTCGTCCGGGTGACCGAGTGCGTGGTTTGCTTTACGATGTGCGTCCAGAAGCGCGTGGAGCTCAGCTGTTTGTCACGCGTTCGCGCCCCGAGTTCTTAATGGAATTGTTCCGTATCGAAGTACCGGAAATCGGTGAAGAGATGATTGAACTCAAAGGAGCCGCTCGCGATCCTGGTTCGCGTGCTAAAATTGCGGTTAAAAGCAATGACCGCCGCATTGATCCGGTGGGTGCATGTGTGGGTATGCGTGGTGCACGTGTGCAAGCAGTATCAGGGGAGCTCGGTGGCGAGCGTGTTGATATTGTGCTGTGGGACGATAACCCAGCGCAATTTGTTATTAACGCAATGGCACCTGCAGAAGTGGCTTCAATTGTAGTCGATGAAGATGCTCATACCATGGATATCGCTGTTGCAGCCGATAACCTAGCGCAAGCGATCGGTAAAAGTGGACAGAATGTTCGGTTGGCCAGTCAGCTCAGTGGTTGGACGCTTAACGTCATGACCGTTGATGACTTCAACGAGAAAAACGAAGCAGAAACGAATCGCTTGTTAAACTTATTTATAACCAGTCTCGATATCGATGAAGATTTTGCGTCGGTACTCGTGGACGAAGGATTTTCTTCACTTGAGGAAGTGGCTTACGTTCCTGTAGCTGAGTTCCTTGAAATTGAAGGCATGGATGAAGATATTGTTGAAGAGTTACGTGGTCGCGCGCGTGCCTACTTAACAACGAAAGCATTGGCTGACGAAGAGTCTCTTGAGTCAGCAGAGCCGGACGAATCATTACTTGGGCTTGAAGGAATGGACCGCCACTTGGCGTACGTTCTTGCCAGTCGCGGTGTGACCTCATTGGAGGAGCTCGCGGAGCAAGGCATTGATGACTTAGCCGGAATCGAAGAGCTGGATGAACAGCAAGCTGGCGACTTAATCATGAAAGCCCGCAATATTTGCTGGTTCAGCGAATAACCACGATCAGCGGAGGTACAACAGACTATGGAAGAAGTAACGCTCGAAAAGCTGGCCAAAGATGTCGGTACAACAGTTGATCGTCTGATTCAGCAGTTTGCTGAAGCGGGCATTAAAAAAACGCCTGATGATGGCGTGACAGAAGATGAGAAACAAAAACTATTGGCACATTTGAATAAGCAGCATGGCGGCGGTGGCTCATCAGAGCCCAGCAAAATGACCCTTAAGCGTAAAACTAAGAGTACGCTGAGTGTCGGTGGTGGTCGTGATGCCAAATCAGTACAAGTCGAAGTGCGCAAAAAGCGTACATATGTAAAACGTTCAGCTGCTGAAGAGCAAGAGCGCGAAGAGCAAGAGCGTCTTGCCGCAGAGAAGGAAGCGGAAGAGGCGAAGCGTCGCGAAGAAGAAGCCAAAGCCAAGGCGGAAGAAGAAAAACGCCAACAAGCGGAGGCTGAAGCTAAAGCGAAAGCAGCGCGCGAAGCTGAAGAGAAAGAGAAAGCGGCTCGTAAAGAGAAAGAAAAAGCGAAACAGAAAGCGGAAGCCGAGCGGCGTGCGGCAATGACGCCAGAAGAGCGTGAGGCTGCCGATAAAGCTAAGCAGGAAGCAGACAAGTTACGTATGCAGCAAGAAGAAGAAGCGCGCAAGAAAGCCGAGAAAGAGGCTGAAAAGCAAGCGGAAGAAGCTCGTCGTTTGGCTGAAGAAAATGCCAAGCGTTGGGAAGAAGAAGAGAAAGAGCGTAAAAAGGCCGAGCAAGAAGAAGTGCATTTTACAACCTCTTCGACAGCCCAAGAAGCAGAAGACGCACAGGATTATGACGAGGAGCGTAAGTCGCGTCGTCGTAACAAGAAACGTCGTCGCAAAGATGAAGAGGCGGATGAGCGTACACCGCGTCGTGAAAAGCGTCGTAAAGGTGGACGCCGTGGTTCAAGCTTGCAACAAGGCTTCAATAAGCCAGCTCAGCCGGTAGAACGCGACGTTAAAATCGGCGAGACCATCACTGTGGGTGAATTGGCAAGTCGCATGGCGGTTAAAGCAAGTGACCTGATTAAAACCATGATGAAGATGGGTGAAATGGTCACCATTAACCAGATTCTTGATCAGGAAACTGCTGCGTTAGTGGTAGAAGAGCTTGGCCACAAAGCGGTAGTCGTTAAAGACAATGCGCTTGAAGAAGAAGTCTTGTCAGACCGTTCTGAAGGTGGAGAGGAAGAGCCTCGTGCGCCAGTGGTAACGGTCATGGGTCACGTCGACCACGGTAAAACCTCATTACTTGACCACATCCGTAAAGCGAAAGTGGCCTCAGGTGAGGCGGGTGGTATCACCCAGCATATTGGTGCATACCACGTTGAAACTGACCATGGCATGATTACCTTCTTGGATACACCAGGACACGCCGCATTTACCTCAATGCGTGCACGTGGCGCTGGTGCCACGGACGTGGTTATTCTTGTAGTTGCTGCGGATGATGGTGTGATGCCACAGACTAAAGAGGCTGTGCAGCATGCGAAAGCGGCGGGCGTACCTATCGTGGTCGCTATTAACAAAATGGATAAAGAAGAAGCTGATCCAGACCGTGTTAAAAATGAATTAGCACAACTTGATGTCATCCCGGAAGATTGGGGCGGTGACGTGATGTTCATTCCTGTGTCTGCGCACAGTGGTATGGGAATTGACGAGCTTCTTGAAGGTATCTTGCTACAGTCAGAAGTACTCGACTTGAAAGCAGAAAAAACAGGTATGGCGTCGGGTATCGTGGTCGAATCACGCTTAGACCGTGGTCGCGGTCCCGTTGCGACAATATTGGTACAGCGCGGCTTGCTGCGTCAGGGCGACATTGTTCTTTGTGGTCTTGAATACGGTCGTATTCGTGCGATGCGTGACGAGACCGGTAAAGAGATTAAGGAAGCAGGTCCTTCGATTCCGGTAGAGATTTTAGGTCTGTCAGGTGTTCCACAAGCGGGTGATGAAGCGACTGTCGTTAAAGACGAGCGTAAAGCGCGTGAAGTTGCGAACTACCGCCAAGGCAAGTACCGTGAAGTTAAGCTGGCGAAGCAACAGAAAGCGAAACTTGAGAACATGTTTGCCAACATGGCAGAGGGTGACGTATCTGAACTCAATATCGTATTGAAATCAGACGTACAAGGTTCTTTGGAAGCTATCTCTGATGCGCTCGTGAAGTTATCAACCGATGAAGTCAAAGTGAATATCATCGGCAGCGGAGTTGGTGGTATCACCGAAACCGATATCTCACTGGCAAGTGCATCGAACGCAATCGTTGTCGGCTTCAACGTACGTGCTGAGGCAGCGGCTAAGAAGCTGGTCGAACAAGAAAATGTGGATCTACGCTACTACAGCGTTATCTACGACTTGATTGATGAAGTTAAGCAAGCAATGACCGGCATGTTACGCCCAGAATTTAAACAACAAATCATCGGTCTTGCAGAAGTCCGTGATGTGTTTAAATCACCGAAATTGGGCGCGATTGCAGGTTGTATGGTTACTGAAGGCATTGTTAAGCGTTCAGCGCCTATCCGCGTATTGCGTGATAATGTTGTTATCTATGAAGGTGAGCTAGAGTCACTACGCCGCTTTAAAGATGACGTACAAGAAGTCCGTAATGGTATGGAATGCGGTATCGGTGTTAAGAACTACAACGATGTCAAAGAAGGCGACCAAATCGAGGTGTTTGAGACGGTACAGGTTGAACGTACACTGTAAACCTCGAAAGTTTGTTTTCGATTATGATAAAACCGCGGGCATCCTGTCCGCGGTTTCAGTTTGGAAGAGTTATGGCACAAGAATTTAGTCGTACAGAGCGGGTACGCCATCAGCTACAACGAGAAATCGCGATGATTTTGCAGCGTGAGGTAAAAGATCCGCGCGTGAGTATGGTAACGGTCTCTGATGTTGAAGTTTCTCGAGATCTGGCATACGCCAAAGTGTTTGTCACGTTTTTGCACGATGACGATGACCAGGTTAAGGCGGGCCTTAAGGTACTCAATCAGGCATCGGGTTTTATTCGCTCGTTGCTCGGTAAACGTATCAAAGCGCGCGTAGTTCCAGAGCTTAAGTTTCAACACGATGGCTCGCTTAACGAAGGTATTCGTATGAGTCGGTTGGTAGACGAAGCGCGTAAGCGGGATAAGAACGAATCTGAGGGTGAATAAATGGGTCAGGCACGTCCGCGTAAGGGTCGGCCAATAAACGGCGTACTGTTACTCGATAAACCCAAGGAAATGACATCTAACCGTGCCATTCAAGTGATTAAACGGTTATATGAGGCGCAAAAGGTAGGGCATACGGGCGCCCTTGATCCGCTGGCTACCGGGCTATTGCCCGTGTGTCTAGGCGAAGCGACCAAGTTTTCCCAGTATTTGTTGGATGCGGATAAAGCCTATCGCGTGGAAGCACAATTGGGCGTGCGCACGACTACGAGTGATGCCGAAGGTGAGGTCGTTGAGCAAAATCCAGTGGATGTCTCGGATACGCAGCTGAACGACATCATTGCTCAGTTCACCGGTGAACAAGCGCAAACGCCTTCAATCTATTCGGCATTAAAGTACGAGGGCAAACCGCTTTATTATTATGCGCGTCGAGGCATTGATGTACCGCGCAAGACAAGGACTATCAGTGTTCGCGCGATTGAACTTCTTCACCGTGATGGTGATTTTGTCACCTTGCAAGTCGCATGTTCCAAGGGAACTTATATCCGGACTTTAGTAGATGATATGGGTCAAGCGCTCGGCTGTGGTGCCCATGTGCGCGAGTTACGCCGCACCCATGTTGCCAATTTAACGGATGCGCAGCAATGGTCTCTCGATGCGTTGAAACAGTGCGATGATGAACAGCGCTTAGCGTGCCTCGAACCTGTCGATACGTTATTGAATGAATTGCCAACGCAAACTATCAGCCAGGCGGAGGCGCGCGACGTCATGCACGGTCAGCCGGTCTTTAATCGTACCCTTGATACACAGGCGGTGGGGGACGAATGCCGATTATGTGCCAAGAGCACGTCAGGTCATAGTGTGTTTATTGGCGTTGTCGTTTTGCGTAAAGACGGTAAGTTGTGGCCAAAACGAGTACTTGCGTTGGATTATTGCGGTTTCAATTTATCGGATTTGAAATAGTCATTGAAATATTTACTGAGCGCCTTATAATACGCGCTCTTTCCGCTGCTGAATTAGTGATCGGAAGCGGGTCATTTAAAACTTAAGGAGTTATTATGTCACTAACTGTTGAGCAAAAAGCAGAAATCGTAAAAGAATTTGGTCAGGGCGAGAACGACACAGGTTCTCCTGAAGTGCAAATCGCTTTGTTGACTAAAAACTTGGCGGAATTGCAAGGTCACTTTAAAGCGCACAAGAAAGATCACCACTCACGTCGTGGTTTGTTGCGCATGGTAAGTCAGCGTCGTAAATTGCTAGATTACCTCAAAAAGAAAGACCAAAGCCGTTACGTAGCGGTTGTAGAAAAGCTTGGCATCCGTCGCTAAGTCAAAAATTTCGAAAAAAGGGTCCCTCGGGACCCTTTTTTTATGCTTATTTTTTGATAAGGGGTCTTAATTCTGTCATCTATGCCTTATACTATGTGACGATTGAAAATAGATAGAAAACGAACACCAATCCGGGTGTTCACATTCAGTTAGGTAAAGGAAAGCAAAACGTGAATCCAATAACTAAACAATTTCAGTATGGTCAACACACAGTTACATTGGAAACTGGCGTTGTAGCGCGTCAAGCAACTGCAGCTGTGATGGCCAGCATGGATGATACAACCGTACTCGTCAGCGTAGTTGCCAAGAAAGAAGCGCGGGAAGGACAAGACTTTTTTCCATTAACGGTCAACTATCAAGAAAAAACCTACGCAGCGGGTAAAATCCCAGGCGGTTTTTTCAAGCGTGAAGGTCGTCCTAGCGAAAACGAAACGTTGACATCACGTCTTATCGATCGCCCCATTCGTCCATTATTCCCTGAAGGGTTCATGAACGAAGTACAAGTGGTTGCGACTGTTGTTTCGGTCAACCCACAAGTAAGCCCAGATCTCGTTGCAATGATTGGTACCTCGGCGGCGCTGGCTATTTCTGGTGTGCCATTTAATGGTCCAATCGGTGCGGCTCGCGTGGGTGTTATCAACGATGAATACGTACTTAACCCAACGCAAGATGAACTTACCGAATCTAAGTTAGACTTAGTGGTTGCTGGTACTCAGCAAGCGGTCTTGATGGTCGAATCAGAAGCCAACCTTTTATCAGAAGACACCATGTTGGGTGCAGTGATGTTTGGTCATGAGTCGATGCAAGTCGTTATCGATGCGATCAATGAGTTTGCTCAAGAAGCAGGCAAAGAAAAATGGGATTGGCAGGCGCCACAAAAAGACGCCACTTTGGTTGAGAAAGTGAAGTCACTCGCCGAAGCCGGCATCGGCGAAGCCTATCGCATTACTGACAAAGCTGAGCGCTACGGCAAGATCGCTGAAGTTAAGCAAGCGATGATTGAGCAACTCGTTGCTGAAAATGAAGAAGCCGATACCGATGAAGCGGGCAAAATCTTCCACGACGTCGAAAAAGATATCGTGCGTAGCCGCATCTTAGCGGGCGAAAAGCGTATTGACGGTCGTGACCCAGACATGGTGCGTGCTATCAGTGTAGCAACGGGCGTGTTGCCACGTACCCACGGTTCAGCTTTGTTTACGCGTGGAGAAACTCAGGCGTTAGTTACAGCGACGTTGGGTACTGACCGCGATGCGCAGATGATTGACGAACTGACCGGTACTTCGACCAGCCGCTTCTTGTTGCACTATAACTTCCCTCCATACTGTGTGGGTGAAACCGGTATGGTCGGTGCACCTAAGCGCCGTGAGATTGGTCATGGTCGTCTTGCTAAGCGTGGTATCCAGGCGGTTATGCCGAGCCACGAAGAGTTCCCATATACCGTTCGTGTGGTGTCTGAAATCACAGAATCAAATGGTTCTAGTTCAATGGCATCAGTGTGTGGTTCTTCGTTAGCATTGATGGATGCAGGCGTTCCAATTAAGTCTTCAGTAGCGGGTATCGCTATGGGACTTGTTAAAGAGGGCGATAAGCACGTCGTCTTGTCTGACATTTTAGGTGATGAAGATCACTTAGGTGATATGGACTTTAAAGTAGCGGGTAACAACGAAGGTATCACTGCGCTGCAGATGGATATTAAGATCGATGGTATCACCCGTGACATCATGGAAAGTGCGCTAGGCCAAGCTAAAGCGGCCCGTTTGCACATCTTGTCTGTGATGGACAAAGCAATCGGCGAACACCGCGATGAGCTCTCTACGTATGCACCACGTTTCACGACCATCAAGATTGATCAAGATAAGATCAAAGACGTGATTGGTAAAGGTGGCGCTGTTATCCGTGAGTTGACTGAGTCAACGAATACCAATATTGAAATTGGCGATGACGGTACGATTAAGATTGCTGCCAGCGATCAAAATGATGCCGATGCAGCCATCAAGCGTATTAAAGAGCTAACTGCTGAAATTGAAGTAGGCAAAATTTATCAAGGTAAAGTAGCACGTATCGTTGACTTTGGTGCGTTCGTTACAGTATTACCGGGTAAAGACGGGCTGGTACACATTTCACAGATCGCTGAAGAGCGTGTGAACGATGTCAATGACTACCTCAAAGTAGGCGACACGGTACCTGTTAAAGTGCTTGAAATTGACCGTCAAGGTCGTGTTCGTTTAAGCATGAAAGAAGCGGCTGAAAAGCCAGCTGAAGCGAATAGCGAACAATCGACTGAGCAATCGGAAGACAAAAGCGAAGATTAATCGTTAATCTTTACCCAGTAAAAGCCCTGTTGAGCTAGCTCAATGGGGCTTTTTTTGCTCTAATGGAATAAATTTTCAAGGGTATATTCTATGCGATTACTTTCTTTGGCAGCGTTGCTTGCTGTGACCCTAACAGGATGTGCAACTCCGCCCGCGAATCAAGCCGATGCACTCGCAGCACCCACGCCTAATGTTGTGTTAGCAGAGCCCGAACAGGCTGAGTTTCGTTATGAAATAGAGATCGCGCGTATTAGTCAATTAGTGAGTGATGAATCGTTATCTGATGAAGAACTCGCATTTGCCTTTTATCGACGTGGTGCATTGTATGACGCGCTAGGCTTACGTACGTTGTCGCGCATGGACTTTATGCGGGCGATAGAAGTCAAACCACGGTTAGCAGATGCCTACAATTATTTAGGCATACAATACACTGAGTTGGGTGAGTTCGACTTTGCGTTTGAGGCACTTGATTCTGCACTTGAGCTTGACCCCGACCATCCGTATGCATTGCTTAACCGAGGCATCGCAGAGTATTACGATAATCGTGTTAAATTTGCGGTTAATGATTTCCAAGCACACCTTAAAAATGATCCCAGCGATCCTTATCGCGTGATTTGGTTGTTTCTGGCGCAGTATCGTGAATCACCCAATGAGGCGTTGAATGCGTTGGCACGCAACCAAAAGGGAATAGATGAAGAAGACTGGGCTAACCGAATTATTGAATTGTATTTAGGAGAACTGAGCGAAACTGAGTTTCTGCAACAACTCACGGTGCAGCTTCGGGGTGATGAAACCCTAGCAGAACGTCTGTGTGAGGCTTATTTCTATCTCGGTAAATACAGTCAACGGCAACAGCAGTGGACTAAAGCGGCCAATTATTTCAAGTTGGCATTAACGACTAACGTGCATGAATTTGTTGAACATCGTTATGCCGACATTGAGTTGGAGCAAACTCGCCGACAACTGCAATGAAAACCCTCTGTATTTTGCTAGGGGTCGCCCTAGGGGTGACCCTAATCTCCAAAGATTCTCAACCGACATCAACCCAACTGCGTTGGGCCGCAGCGCTTAACGGGGACGCCAATGCCCAGTTTGAGGTGGGCGAAGTATATCAGCAGCAACAACGTGTCAGTGCGGCACTGATATGGTGGCAACGAGCGGCTCAAAATGGCTCGAAAAAGGCGCTTGAACGCCTCCAGTCCAAATTTCCGCAACATTCTAAGCGTTGGCTCAATATTGCTGCGGAGCAGGGCGATGAGCACGCTACTGCGCAGTTAGCTGAGTTAGCATTAAATGATCCCACGATATCTTGGCCAGATTGGTATTCGCGCTTTGGTCAGTCTGAACTTTCTAGTGGAGCGAGCGCACTTATTGCCTCTAAAAATGCACCCTCGTGTACCAAGGTGGTGCCCGTAGTCGCGCGTTCTAACGCCAGTAAAGCGCGTTATGTTGCCTTGCTTGAAGCTATCAGTGGTATACAGAGTGAATCGAGTGCAGGTCAGGTATGTTTCGCCTGGCAACATAGACCTAAACAGCATTGCTCAGTGACTGATAGCCAACAAGCAGTATGTGATGAGATCGGTTTGACAGGAGACACCGGAAAAATACTATTGGCTCAGGCGGGTCGCTCCTACACTCGTCCTAATACAATGGTGCTTGGACAAAGTGCAACGCCTGAGGTTATTCGACATGAATGGGCGCACTGGCTAGGTTTTGCGGATGAATATGCGATGCGCATGCCTTATGCCCGTAATTTTTGTATGGGGCGTTATGCTCAGCAACCGGTCAATATCGTGGTCACTGAAAAGCCAATAATGAGCAGTTCTGAGCTACAAGCGTTATGGCGTCGCTTACCTTGGTCTTCGCACATAAGTGACTGGCGCAAATTAGCACGCCCGTTGGGGGAGGATCAGTGGCAGCTAGGTTCGAGCAGTGCAGATGCAGTTGGTCTATATGCTGCGCAAACCTGTGCGGCAGTTCCGGGACGCTATGCGTGGAAACCCTTAGCGCAGGAAACTTTGATGGAACGTCATCAGTCAGGGGTGTGGCCTGACTTATATAATCTTTTACAGCAGCCGGCGTTACTGCATGATGGCGAGTTGAGCCAACATCAAAATGGGGCACAAAAAGGCGAAAAACCAAACGAGTGAACGCAATTTGTCCCAATTGAGTAAGTAAAGAATATTGTAGGCGATACGAAGCACAATAAAGCTCACTGCCAGCCCCGTTGCGTGGGGACTGATTTGTTCACTGGCGAGATTAGCCAGTACAGCGGCTGCGTAAAGCGGAAACGCTTCGTAAGCATTATAGTGAGCGGCGACAGCTCGGGCGCCAATGCCGGTGAGTCGAGATTGCTGGGCGCGCGGATGATGGTTGTCATACCCGTTCGCCCGATTTTGGAAAAACACCACAGGTGCCTTAGCCAATACGGGTAAGACACCTGCGATTAACAAGCACCACAGCAGTGTGCTCATCGTACAGTTTCACCGGCTGCTTGTAGGTCAGCATGGTAGGATGAACGTACCAAAGGTCCACTGGCGATATGGCTAAAGCCCATTTCTACGCCCGCGACACGGAGTTCTTCAAACTCGTCAGGGTGTACGTAACGAGCGACCGGAATATGGTGACGGCTAGGTTGCAGATATTGACCAATTGTCAGCATATCGCAGTCATGAGCACGTAAGTCACGCATGACCTCTAAGATCTCTTCTTTGGTTTCACCCAAGCCAACCATGAGACCCGACTTAGTGCGCACATCTGGACGTGCTTCCTTGTACTTCTTCAGCAAGTCCAATGACCACTGATAGTTTGCGCCGGGGCGCGCCGCTTTGTACAAGCGCGGAACCGTCTCTAAGTTGTGGTTGAATACATCAGGCGCTTCGCCGGACAAGATGTCCAACGCAACTTTCATACGTCCACGGAAGTCAGGCACCAAGATCTCGACCTGAATTTCTGGGGTATACTTACGAATTTCACGGACACAGTCGGCAAAGTGTTGGGCACCACCATCACGCAGGTCGTCACGGTCAACTGACGTAATTACAACGTACTTTACGCCCATGTCATGGATAGTCTTACCGAGTTTTACCGCCTCTTCAGGATCGGGTGGTAATGGACGACCGTGCGCAACATCACAGAATGGACAGCGACGTGTACAGATATCACCTAGGATCATAAAGCTTGCTGTACCATGGTTAAAACACTCGGGTAGGTTAGGGCACGATGCCTCTTCACATACCGAATGTAAGCCGTGGCTACGCATGGCTTGTTTGATTTCATCAATACGTTGCGTGTTTGACGGCAACTTAACCTTCAGCCATGAAGGTTTGCGTAACATTTGGTCACGTTCAGTCGGAACGATCTGAACAGGAATAAGTGCCATTTTGTCGGCGTCGCGCATTTTAACGCCGGGTTCCACTCTAACTGGCTTTGACATAAGCTTCTGCAAGTCCTGTTTCCGATTGAGTATTTCGGTAGCCAACACGTTCGATAAAGCGTTGCGTTACCCTCTCTGCTGCTTCTTCGAAGCTCTGCGGACCGCCTAAGTCCGCCGTTTGAATCATTTTTATACCGGTCAACCCACACGGGTTGATGCGGCTAAAGGGTTCCATGTCCATATTGACGTTTAACGCCAAGCCATGAAAAGAACACCCTTTACGGATGCGTAAACCGAGTGAACAGACTTTATCTCCGTCCACATAAACACCCGGCGCGTCGCGGCGCGGTGCGGCTTCAATTCCGTAATCGTTTAATACGTCGACGATGGTATTCTCGATCTCGTTCACGAGTTGCCGAACACCGAGGCTGAGGCGTCGTATATTAAGCATAAAATAAACCACCAGTTGCCCCGGACCATGGTAGGTCACTTGGCCACCTCTATCGACCGGAACAACGGGAATATCACCCGGCGCGAGTAAGTGCTCTTCTTTACCTGCCTGTCCTTGGGTAAATACTGGCGAATGCTCAACTATCCATAGCTCATCGGGCGTTGAATCGTCACGCGTATCGGTGAATGATTGCATGGCCCGCCAAATCGGCTCATAAGCCTGACGACCCAAGTCACGAACAATAATTTTATCCATCATCGACCTATTATAACGAGATGCGCTTGTGGCGGCTAGCGTTGCTTTATTACGAGCAGTTATAGCACATAGCGGACATCTTCAATGTCAGCTAGAGAGCGGTAGAGAATTTCGATATGTTCCTGACTCTCGACACGAACCGAAACCGAAACGGAATGGTAGTTGCCTTTGCTACTCGGCTTGACCGAGGGACTGTAGTCCCCCGGTGCATGCTGCTGTAATACTTCAACGACTTGATCAGGAAGCGTGGCCGTAGCTACGCCCATCACCTTAAAGGTAAAGTGACATGGAAAGTCGACTAGCTGATCAAAACGAGTTTTTTGCATACGGATTGCTTATTCCTCAGAGAACTTACGTTTAATATAGTCCATTGCGCGCTTAAAGAAACCGCCTTCCTCGACACTTTGCAATGTAACGAGTGGGAAAGAGGCGACATCTTCACCTTCAAGTTGAAGGTAAACGGTGCCGACGTGTTCGCCTTTCTGCAATGGTGCTTCTAACTCTTGATTGAGTTCAAAGTTTGCTTTTAATTTGTCGCGTTGACCACGCGGCAGCGTGATAACAACATCTTCGCTAATACCTAACTCGACCTGGTCTTTGTCTCCACCCCAAATTCGTTGAGATACGAAACTCTCACCGGCTTCATACGCAGTAACCGTTTCATAATAACGGAAGCCGTAGTTAAGTAATTTTTTGCTTTCAATTTTACGTGCTTGTTCGCTACCGGTACCGATGACTACTGAAATCAGTCGAGTATCGCCGTCCACCGCAGACGTCACTAAACTATAGCCAGCTTCGCTGGTGTGACCTGTCTTAATGCCATCGACATTCATGCTTCGGTCCCACAACAACGCGTTTCGGTTGTATTGCTTTATGTTGTTATAAGTATACGATTTTTGAGAGTATATTTTATACTCTTCGGGCGTCTCATTGATAAGTGCACTCGCCAATTTACTCATATCGCGTGCCGAAACATACTGTTCCGGATCGGGTAAACCATGACTGTTAGCAAAATGACTGCTGGTCATACCGACTTCTTGCGCGTACGTATTCATTAAATCTGCAAAAGCACCTTCGCTACCGGCAATGTACTCTGCCATGGCGACACAGGCGTCGTTACCAGACGAAATGATAATACCGTGGTTAAGGTCCGATACACTGACCTCAGTACCTACTTCGATGAACATCTTCGATGATTCGGGGAAATTTTTTGCCCAAGCATTTTCGCTGATAGTGACCATATCCGAATTACTAATACGACCAGCTTGAATTTCTTTACCGATAATATAGCTTGTCATCATCTTGGTCAGACTCGCGGGCGGCAGGCTCTCATCTGCGTTACCTTCGGCGAGTACTTTACCTGTTTTGTGGTCAATCAGAATATACGCCTTAGCGTTGACCTGAGGAGGATTCGGGACAAGCGACTGAGCACTTGCAACACCAAAGGAAAACACAGCAACGAGTGTGACGAGTGGTTTTATCATCTTGTTAACTATCTTCATGGTTATCGCTTTAACATCTTTTATGTGTGTGGATTATATCAATTTTGATTGTTCGAGTCAGTTGCTTCCGCACTATTCGCGGTAATTTTAACTCTAAATGCGTTAGGAAAACCCTTCGCCCTAACTTGCTGTAACCATTTATTGGCTTCAACTTGTGGCAAAGGTCCTAAAAGTAGCTTATGTAGACTCTCGTTTGACTGAGTAGTTGCATGTGCTTGCCAATTTTTTGGTAACTGGTCGCGTAAGGTCGATATTTTTTGCGCATCTTCGCTGGCGAATAGTTGGACATAATAGCGATGTTCAACGGCGGGCGATAAAAACTCAATGGCTTCAACTTTAACCGGTGCTGTGCCGTGACCTACGATGTCCAGTTTATAGGCAGCCGCAAATGATAAATCGATGAGTCGATCGGAGTGAAATGGGCCACGATCGTTGACTCTTACGATCACCTGTCGTTGGTTATTCAAGTTTGTCACTCTTACGTAGGTTGGCAGTGGTAACCGGGTATGGGCGGCGGTCATACTGTACATATCATAGTATTCGCCATTAGATGTGAGGTGACCATGAAACTTATTGCCATACCACGAAGCGATACCTGTCTCTGAATAACCCTCAGCGCTTTCCATTACATCGTAAAACACGCCATTGACTTGATAATCTTGGTTACCTTGTCGACTTAAAGGCTCCTGTACCGGTGTCGCACTTTGCAACTCCGTAGCGGTAGGGATGCGTGTTGGTGCACTATCGTGCGCTTGTTGGTAACGACCTGAGGGCTGCGAGCTGCAGCCCTGCAATAGCACTACACAACTGACCAGCGAAGCGCCTAAACGCACCATTTTATGAGTCATTTTGATGTTCATAAGCAGAGGCAATTTGTTCGCTCAATTGATAAGCGACCATAGCGTATAGTGGGCTGTGGTTGTAGCGCGTAATGCTGTAAAAATTGTCAAAGCCTAACCAGTATTCATGACCTGTTTCGGTTTCAAAAGCCAGCACTTTAACGGCAAGGTCATCAGCGTATTGGCTGCCGATTTGATAGCCTTGACGGCGCAACTGACCAATCGTGGTATCAGGTTTCATACCTTTTGAGGCAACCGCTGCCCAATCTTGATTTTGCTCAGGTTGGTAGGCGACCGGTGCGCCGGCTTGCCAGCGGTGTTCCGCAAAATAGTTTGCCACGCTGCCAATCGCATCGGTGGTGTTGTTAATTAAATCGCGCTTACCGTCATTATCGAAGTCGACAGCATAGTGTCGGTAGCTGGATGAGATAAATTGACCATACCCCATGGCACCGGCATAAGATCCCACGGGCTCTGTAACATCCCAACCTTGCTCGGCGGCTAAACTAAAGTATTCGGCGAGTTCCGATGAAAAGAATGAACTCCGTGGCGGATAATAAAAGCCAAGGGTATATAAGGTATCTAAAACGGAATATTTGCCTAAGTACTCACCATAGAAGGTCTCGATACCGATAATGGCAACAATAATGCGCTCGGGTACACCAAACTTCTGTGCTGCACGCTCTAGCTCATCCTGATGAGCTTGCCAGAACCGGACACCCGCGGCACGGCGCTTATCGGTCAGGAAAATAGGGTAGTATTGATACCAAGGTTTAGCCTCCCACGGCTTTTGGATGGCAGCGAGCACATCCTCGTTACGTCGCGCCTTAGCTAACCACTGCTGTAGCTTTTCCGGTGCGATTCCTAATGCCTCACTTTGTTCGCTCACAAAGGCATCGATTCGTTGTTGTGCTTCAGTTTCGGTGCGTTGCGTTTGCGCGCTCGCGAATGGTCCGCTAAGCGCGGCCAACATGATGGAGGAGGTTATTATCGCTGATTTAATCATACTGCACCTACATAATCGTTACTATTGATAGCCATCGCGGATTACAAGCCTATGATGGGTTGCCGCTGACATAATAATCCCAAAACCAGCCATCAAGGTTACCATGGATGTGCCACCATAACTGATTAGCGGCAACGGTACCCCGACAACGGGAAGTAATCCAGAAACCATACCAATATTTACAAAAACATACACAAAAAATGTCAGAGTCAGCGATGCTGCGAGGAGTTTCGCGAACATATCTTGTGTTCTTAACGCGATGATTAATCCACGAATAATGACAAAGGTATAGAGTGCCAGCAATAAGGTGACGCCGATGAGCCCGAATTCCTCACTAATGACGGAAAAGATGAAATCGGTGTGACGCTCGGGTAAAAACTCAAGTTGAGATTGAGTGCCATGGAGCCAGCCTTTGCCATCAATGCCACCGGAGCCAATGGCTATTTTGGACTGGATAATATGATATCCGGAACCTAAGGGGTCGAGCTCTGGATTTAGAAAAGTGAGTACCCGCTGACGCTGATAGTCATGCATTAAGTAGATCCACAAAACGGGTAGGAAGGCTAGTATGAGCATGACGGCAAAGACAATTAAGCGCCAACTCAAACCGGCAAAGAAGATAACGAAAAGTCCGGCGCTTGCGACTAACAACGAGGTACCTAAATCAGGCTGCTTAGCAATCAGAAGGGTCGGTAACAACACCAATGCGAGCGCTGCGGCTATTCTTAACAAGCGCGGTGGCAGGGCGCGTTGATTGATGAACCACGCAATCATCAGCGGCATCGCTAACTTCATAATTTCTGAGGGTTGAATCGTCACAGGACCGAGATCGAGCCAACGTTGGGCGCCTTTGCCGACTTCGCCAACCAATAATACGGCGATGAGCAACAATACGCCTAATCCATAAATTAACGGTGAGATACGTTCGTAGAATCGTGGTGGCAGTTGCGCGACGACGAAAAGGGTGGCCAACGCAGCACCAATACGAATAGCCTGTCGTACGACCATATCCATGTTTTGCCCACTTGCCGAGTAGACGATAAACAGACTGGCGATGCAGAGGCTCAGTAAGCCGAGTAGCAAAGGGCCATCCAAGTGTAGCTTTTTGAGCAACGGGTGACGCTGACGTTCTTCAGTCGTTAGCACTTTCGACCTCCTCATATTGCTCAGGGTGATAGCGCTTATGCCATGTATCTAATAGTCGACGAGCGGCTGGAGCGGCAATGCTACCGCCACCCCCAACCACGTTTTCAATTGCAACAGCGATGACAACTTCAGGTGATTCAGCCGGTGCGTAGCCTACATACATTGCATTATCGCGATATTTTTCGGCGACCTCTTCTGCAACATATTCCTCGTCTTCACCCAAGTTAACAACTTGTGCCGTTCCGGTTTTACCTGCGGATGTGTACGGCGCATGACGAAACGCTGAATGAGCGGTTCCGTGAATGCTGGAAGTGACTTCGACCATGGCATCGTGCACCACTTGCCAGTAGCTTTGTTTATCGACTTGTACGGGCTGATTGTATTTCGGTTCTACCACCTGCATATCGTCTAACGTTCCATAACCTCGCAGCAACCTCGGAATAACGAACTCACCGTTATTTGCCATCACACCCGTTGCAGCTGCAAGTTGCATTGGTGTAGCGGTCCAATAACTTTGTCCAATACCCACCGATAGCGTTTCTCCTGCATACCATGGCTGACCGTAACGGGCGCGTTTCCAGCCGCTATTGGGCATAATCGCGGGAATTTCTTCAGCAATATCGATGCCGGTTTTTTCGCCAAAGCCAAACTGATGCATGAAGTCAGAAATTTGATCGACACCGAGTTTGAGAGCCAAATCATAATAAAATGTATCGCAGCTCTCTCGGATAGCTTTACTGACGTTGACCCAGCCATGACCCCAAGCAAGCCAGTCGCGGTAGCGCCGGTCGACCCCTTTAATTTCGAACCAACCGGGGTCCCAAATGCGAGTCGTCGGTGTAATCTCACCTGATTGTAAGCCTAGTAATCCGAGTTGAGGTTTAATAGTAGAGGCGGGCGGATAGCCGCCCTGGGTTGCACGATTCAGCAAAGGACTGTGTCGGGAATTCAGTAATGAACGATAGCGATCGACTGAGATGCCGCTAACAAACCAATTGGGATTGTAACTAGGGGTGCTCGCCATCGCGAGAATGCCCCCCGTTTGCGCGTCCATCAGAATGATCGAACCGCGATTTTCTCCCAGTATTTCAGTTGCTTTACGTTGTAGTTCGATATCCAGCTCGAGCACAATATCTGAGCCCGGTGTGGGCGGCTCAGTGTTCAGCGTACGCACTACACGTCCACGATTGTTCACTTCAACGCTACGATATCCCACCTCACCATGAAGTTGTTCTTCATAGTATTTTTCGATACCCAATTTACCGATGGTTCGACTCGCCGCATAGTTGGGTAGACGTTCCTCCTCATCTAAGCGCTGCACATCACGACGGTTAATTTTAGCGACATAACCTACGACGTGAGTCAACAGATCGTCGAATGGGTAGTGGCGTACTAATCGTGCTTCGATTGAAAAACCGGGAAACTTATGTTGTTTGGCAGCAAAGCGAGCAATTTGTTGCTCGTTCATATCATCGAGTACGGTGACATGATTGAAACGACGCTGAGTTTTCACATTCTGCTCAAAGTCTTCAATCGCTTCAGGTGGGATTTCCAGTAAGTTAGCAATACGCGCAACTTGTTGTTCGAGGTCGGTAACTTCCTCAGGAATGACTTCTAAGCTATAAACGGGTAAATTCTCAGCCAGTAATGTGCCATTACGGTCGTAAATCAAGCCTCGATTCGGCGCGATTGGAACGAGCTTGATACGATTATCATTTGAACGGGTTTGCAAGTCGTTATATTCATCGACTTGTAAGTGATAAAGGTTACCAAGAATAACCGCGAATAAGCCGATAATAACAACAATCGCAAAAATCACTCGTCCAGCAAACAGGCTGGATTCAGCATCATGATCTCTGATCGGCGTACGAGTGCGCATTTAGCTTCATTACCTTTATATCGTTATTCCCGATGGTACGGGTGATTATTATTAAGACTCCATGCACGGTACAAACTTTCAGCGACAATCACGCGTACAATAGGGTGAGGCAATGTGAGCGGTGACAGTGACCAGCGTTGTTCGGCGGCTGCTAAGCACGCATCTGACAATCCCTCAGGCCCACCAATCAGTAATGACACATTGCGACCATCCATTTGCCAGCCCGCCATTTGCTGAGCTAATTGTGGTGTGGTCCAAGGTCGGCCATGAACCTCAAGTGTCACGATACGATGACCTTTGGGTACCGCTGCTAGCAAGGCTTCACCTTCTTGGCTTTTGATTTTACCTAGCTCAGCCTTCTTTCCCCGCTTTTGAGGCGTGATCTCGACAAGATCCAAGCTCATGTCACGGGGAAATCGTTTTTGATATTCTTCAAAGCCGCTGCTAACCCAGGTTGGCATTTTATTACCAACAGCGAGCATCTGAATGTGCACTTATTGGCTCCAGAGCTTCTCAAGTTGGTAAAAGTCGCGTATAGACTCTTGCATCACGTGTAGCACCACGTCACCTAAGTCAACCAGTACCCACTCGCTTTGCTCACCACCTTCGATACCTAATGGAGGGATACCTGCGTGTTTAGCTTGGGTCGCAACATATTCAGCAATACTTTTAACATGTGTTTTAGAGTTGCCAGAACAAATAACCATGTAATCAGCAACGTCCGTTTTACCATGCACATCAAGGACCTGAATGTCACGTCCTTTTAAATCATCGACTTTATCAATGACAAATTCGCGCAGTTGTTCAACTTGCAAGTTTTATTACTCCCATCGACTTTGACAAAAGTTAGAGTGTATCAGATTATCGCGCTATAAACAGCATCACAATGGGCTTGAATACAATCCGTGATGACGAATGTATGTCATTACCTGAGATGGTATTTCTGCACTGTCGCCTGAGGCTAAAGCGTCCCTAACCGCAGTTGATGACACATCAGTCAGGGTGGTATTAGCAATATAAATACGACCACTTGAACCCTGATAGAGTTCATCGGGCGAAGATACTTGTCGGTCATGCAGTAATTGAGTCACCGTTGAGTTAGCCGTCCTGAGCTGATAACCGGGGCGAGGCAGGACAACCAGGTGAGCACAAGCGAGGATGGACTGCCACTCAAACCATTGGTCAAAAGTAAGTAACGAGTCCATACCCATAATAAAAGCCAGGGTATCATTAGGGTAGTGTTCACGCATTGCGGCGAGTGTTTTGGCAGTATACGACGGACCGTTTTGGTTTAGCTCGAAAGGTTCGGCACACATGTGTGCATGAGATCTGATAGCGCATTCGATCATGGCCAAACGGTGCGCGCCATTAGCACGCGGTTGGGGCCTGTGCGGTGGTACCGCGTTGGGCATCAAATGAATAGTAACGTAATTAAGCTCTTCGATTAGCGCCTTTGCAGCATTAAGATGGCCACAATGGATAGGATCAAAAGTACCGCCAAAAATCGCTCTCAACATGACTATACACACCTAATTGTTGGCTGATGGACGCAGGTAATTGGGGCGAGGACAATAACACAACGAGATGATAAAGCAGAACATCAAGTGGCTCGTCGCGGTCTCCTTTTATTGCACGCTCAATGCGCTCTGCCAATGCAATCATTTGCTTGATGGAATTATCACTGTGGGTGCTAGCACGTGCTGAGTAGGCAGACTGTTGCGAGCTCCATACTGCAAATTGTTTAAATACGGCTTGGTGATCCAATCCATGCTGCGCGTTGACATGTAATTGGCTGATAATCTGCACTTCGCGCTGTAGCATCCAATTAAGGATATTCAGTTCAATATCGTTATCAAGTAACCGCTCCAAACGATGAATTGCTTGACTCAGATCCTGTGCTGCAATGCTCTCTTGTAATCCGAATACATCAAATTGACTGCTATCTGCGACGCGCTCGTAGATTTGCTTCTCGTCTATTTGTGGTGGATTCGGTAGCAATGACCATTTGATAAACTCTTGTTCGAGTGCAAAGAGATTGCCTTCAAACCAGTTGCTTAAAACCTCAGCCGCTGTTTGTGATAACTGCAGTTGATGGCGCAGCGCGCGTTGCATTACAAAACGTGGTAACTGACTGCGTTTGGGGGTAAAAATTTTAACTTGCAGTGCCTGTGCTGCAAGCGCTTTGAACCAGCGACTATTGAGTTGTTCCTTTTTGAGCCGAGGGCCCTTTAAGATAAGCAACTGGTCAGGATTCGGTTGTTTAACGTAGTCGACTAACGCATCTGAACCCGGTTTACCGGGTTTAGCTTCGGGCAACTCAATATCGAGTACTGTGAAGCTACCAAATAGGCTCATTGATTGTTGCTGGAGGGAAAGTTGACCCCAATCAAATTCGGCATCGGCACGCCAACGCTGATACTCCGGCGTACTTGATAATTGTTGATTGAGGCTGTGGCGGATTATTTCGTCGCAATCTTGCTGCAACAGAAGCTCGTCCCCAAACAGCAAAATGACAGGCGGAATGCGTTGTTGCAAACTGCTCGCGAGCTGTTCAGGGAAAATGGCTTGCATGGTTAGTCCGAGAACTCTGAGATCAGTTGACGCACTAAACGGCGAGTCGCTTCATCTCGCATTTCTGATACCAAGAGTTCACGCTCTCGTGTTTTGGCGAGAGCAAAGTTCGGATCATCTTGGTAGTCGCGAGCAACTTCGACTTGGCCGTTATACTCGGTTTCGCCATCGCGGATGACCTGATAATTGATTTGGTATATCAGTTCATATTCCGCGACTTGTCCACTTTCAAATAACGAGAGTGTACGGCGTTCAAGCTGATCGGAAAGTATACGCACGATAGTGGTGGAGTTGCTTGTGCCCCCATCTACTACCTGAATACCTGCGGTAAGTAACCGTTGCGTCAAGCTCGCCTCGAGTTCTAATGAGTCAATACTATCGAGTCGAACGGCCTGAAGATTAGCAGGAAGCTGATAGCTATCTCTTAGTTGGAAGCTACAGCTATTAAGCCCGCCTAAAAAAAGCAGGCTTAATAACACAGCGGTTACTGGTCGTAGGTACGCCATATTAACTCACCACAATATTGAAGATTTTGCCTGGGACATAGATCTTCTTGCGAATGGTTTTACCGTCGGTGTATTTTTGTACAGATTCATCGGCTAATACGAGCGATTGTACTTCTTCTTCGCTCGCGTTAGCAGCGACGGTCAGCTTGGCACGTACTTTTCCATTGACCTGAACAACAATGAGCTTTTCTTCTTCGACCAACGCACTGTCATCGACACTCGGCCAGTCTGCAGCGATCAGGCTATCTTGATGACCGAGTTGCTCCCATAAATGCTCGCAAATATGCGGTGTAATCGGTGCCAACATACGAATCATGGCATCAATCGCTTCACCCATCACGACGCGGTCGGCTTCAGTCTCAACAGGCGCCTTTTGTAGGTGATTAAGTAGCTCCATGATTGCCGCAATTGCGGTGTTAAAGTGTTGGCGACGACCCATGTCATCACTCACTTTGGCTATGGTCTTGTGAAGCTCGCGGCGCAGTGCCTTCTGATCTTTGTTGAGCTCAACATCATTCTGATGATAGCCCCCCGCCTCGATGAAGTCATAGGTTAATTTCCATACACGACGCAAGAAACGTTGAGCACCTTCGACACCTGAATCCGACCACTCCAAGGTCATTTCAGGTGGCGCGGCAAACATCATAAATAAACGAACCGTATCGGCGCCGTAACGCTCGACCATAGTTTGTGGGTCGATACCGTTATTTTTCGACTTTGACATTTTGCTCATACCCGCGATTTCGACAGGTTGACCATCTGCTTTGTGGCGTGCTGAGACTACGGCACCTTTGTCGTCTTTATCGAGTTCGACGTCGAGCGGAGAAATCCACTGTTTGCCGCCTTTGTCATCCTCACGGTAGAAACTGTCAGCCAATACCATACCTTGGCATAGCAGGCGCTTAAACGGCTCATCGGATTCAACGAGACCTGTGTCACGTAGCAATTTGTGGAAGAAACGCGCATACAACAGGTGTAAAATAGCGTGTTCAATGCCGCCGATATACTGATCCACTGGGAGCCAATAGTTGGCTTTTTCTGGATCGAGCATGGCGTCATCCGTTTGTGCGCTGCAATAGCGCGCGTAGTACCATGACGACTCCATAAAGGTGTCGAAAGTGTCGGTTTCATGTTCTGCCGGTTGTCCTTGATACTCTGTTTTGCGCCACTCAGGATCAGCTTTAATGGGCGATGTAACACCGTCCATTGTGACATCTTCAGGCAAGCGGACCGGTAGTTGGTCTTCTGGCACGGGCACTGATTCGCCATCGGCAAGATTCAGCATTGGGATAGGTGTCCCCCAGTACCGTTGACGAGAAACACCCCAGTCGCGCAATCGGTAATTCACACTACGCTGACCCACGCCACGTTGCTCCAGCAAATCAGCAATCGCGTCGAAGGCTTGCTGTGACGACATGCCGTTGTAGTCACCTGAGTTAATCACTTTACCTTTTTCGGTAATCGCCGCGGCTTTAATATCACCTTCGCCACTAAACGGCTCGATAACAGGAACGATAGGCAGTTCATATTTGGTCGCGAACTCCCAATCACGCTGATCGTGACCTGGCACTGCCATAACGGCACCTGAACCGTAATCCATTAAAACAAAGTTAGCGACCCACACGGGAATCTCTTCGCCGGTCATTGGATGAACCGCGCGGATCCCCGTATCCATGCCGAGCTTTTCCATCGTGGCGATATCTGCTTCAGCCACTTTGCTATTTTTGCACTGCTCGATAAAGTCGGCGAGTTCAGGGTTACTTTTTGCAGCTTCACGCGCGAGCGGATGCTGTGCGGCTAGCCCCATGTAAGTAACACCATAAATCGTGTCAGGGCGGGTGGTGTAGACACTCAGCGACTGGTCGCTGTTGGCCACTTTGAATTCAATTTCTAAGCCTTCAGAACGACCAATCCAGTTACGCTGCATCGCCTTAACTTGTTCTGGCCAACCATCCAATTGGTCTAAATCGTCAAGCAACTCATCTGCATAATCGGTAATTTTGATAAACCACTGCGGAATTTCTTTTTGTTCAACTTTAGCACCGCTGCGCCAACCGCGACCATCGATTACTTGTTCGTTAGCAAGTACGGTTTGGTCAACAGGATCCCAGTTAACGGTGGCGTTCTTTTTATAAACCAAGCCCTTTTCATATAACTTTGTAAAGAACCATTGCTCCCAGCGGTAGTACTCGGGTGAGCAAGTGGCGACTTCGCGTTGCCAGTCATAGCCAAAACCTAAGCGCTTAAGTTGCTCGCGCATGTATTCGATGTTTTGGTATGTCCACTTGGCTGGCGCGGTTTTATTTTGAATGGCGGCATTTTCTGCCGGTAGACCAAATGCATCCCAACCCATCGGCTGAAGCACGTTCTTGCCTTGCATCCGTTGATAGCGAGAGACCACATCACCCAGCGTGTAGTTACGCACGTGACCCATGTGGAGCTTGCCGCTTGGGTACGGGAACATCGAGAGACAGTAGAATTTCTCTTTCTCTGGCTGTTCAGTGACTTCGAACACTTTATCTTCTTGCCAACGTTGCTGAATGGCTTGTTCTATCGCGGACGGGTTGTATTGTTCTTGCATAGGTCGTTTTATATCCGATATTGGTTACTGCATAGTCAGGCGGCAAAGCCGCCTTCGAATTAGCTAATGGCGTACCACATTACAAACATGATGACTAAGCCAGCCACACCAAAGAATGTAAATTCAAAACGTTGGCGTTGGCGAACTTCAGTGTCATCTGTTGGCGTTGCTAAAAAGAACATGGCTAAGCTGGTGAGGCCGAGTCCACCAGAGGCAACCAGAACTGCAAAGAGAATGGCATCGAGAATGTTTTCCATGACTACTTTTCCTATTTACCCAATTAACACGATTATTGTACTGATTTTTCCTGCGACTGACCACGGTCAGTGCGATTAAATAGCCTGATTAAAGGTAGTAATGACAATACAGCAAGCAGGTCAGCAGGCCAGTTTCCCCATTGCTGAAATAACGTTGTGCCGCGTACCACGGGAAGTTCTGCAGAAACCGTTGTCGCTTTAAATTGGGGCGCGATAGCGATGATGCGACCTTGTTCATCAGTCATCGCACTCACGCCGTTATTGGTCGAGCGGATTAACGGTCGACCGAGTTCCATTGCACGCATGCGTGCGATTTGCATATGTTGCCAAGGACCATGAGAGTCACCAAACCAAGTATCGTTGCTGACAGTAATTAGGTAGTCAGTATCGGCGCTTACGTTCGCACGTACCTGATCGGCAAAGACAATTTCATAGCAGATGGCAGCTGCCAAGCGGTGACCGTTGGCTAATAAGTTAGGTTGAATATATTCACCGCGTTGAAACGATGACATCGGCAAATTAAATAACGGAGCGATAGGGCGCAACAGATTCTCAAAAGGGACAAACTCGCCAATCGGTAATAGGTGGTGCTTTTGGTAACGGTTGCTGCTGCCATACTGATAAGGCGTATCAAATCCATCAATACCCGATTCATCGCCCAACACAATCATCGTGTTGTAGAACTGATCACGGGTACTTTGATAATCAATAATACCGGATATTAATGCAGCGCCGTTCATTGCCGCCGATTGATCAATGGTGCTCAGTACGTCATCTGCGTAGGGTTCAAGTGCTGTGATGGCGGACTCTGGCCATACGATAATATCGTGTTGGTAGTTCGGACGGGTAAGATCTAAATAACGCAATATATTAGGCCACTGCTGATCAGCCTGCCATTTAAGCGTTTGTGAAATATTGCCTTGTACCAATAACACAGATGTTTTGGTGTCAGTACGGTGCAACGGTTGCAATTTAGGCAGTATATAACTTGCGGTAAAAAATACCAGTAGCATCAGTGCTGCGTAAATTCGGCACCGTAACGACCCCACGACTGCCGCTGCGATAGACAATGCTATAAACCACAGTACGGCAGTAATGCCTCGCTGACCGATAGTCGATGCTAAACCGCCCAGCCAAGCGTCCGTTTGCGTATACCCGAGCTGTAACCACGGAAAGCCGGTAAATAACCAACCTCTTAGCCACTCGGATAAGAACCAAAACAACACCAAGCTAAAATACGCGTAAGGCACTTTGAGACTTAATTTACGCCAGCTGTAAAAAGCCAGCGCAGGGAAGAGCGCAAGATAAGCGATTAACAAACCGAGTACCGCGATATCTGCTATCAGCGGCATACCACCATAGGTATCAATGCTGACTAAAATCCAACTTAAGCCGGCGCCTAACCAACCAAGACCAAAGAAAAAGCCAGCTCTAAACGCCTGTTTAGGCTTGAGCGGTTTTATAAGAAGCACCACGCAGGGCAGTACTAACAGCGGCAAGTACGTAAGCGTGTAAGGTGAATAAGCAAACGTCAGTGATGTACCCAGTAAAACCAGTACGATGTGACGCAACCAACCCACCTGATTGAGTGCTTCAAGCCGCTTGTGGATCACCCCTGCGATTCCTCGGTATATGTATCCGATGTCGGTGGTGTCACCTGTAATTGTTGAATTCGACGCTTGTCCGCACTGGTGACCTTAAATGTGAACCCAGATAGCGTGATTTGCTCTCCGGGTTGTGGCAGGTGACCGAAGCCGTGCGCCACTAGACCACCCACTGTATCGATTTCATCGTCAGCGAATTGGCTGTTAAAATGGTCATTAAAGTCTTCAATGGTAGTGAGTGCTTTAACAGAGTATCGAGATGCACTTAAGCGTTTAATATCGGCTTTATCGTCATCATTGTGATCGGTTTCATCCTCGATCTCGCCCACGATCTCTTCTAAGATATCCTCGATGGTGACCAAGCCCGATACACCACCATACTCGTCGACGACGATCGCCATATGATAGCGGTTAGACCTAAACTCTTTAAGCAACACATCAACCCGTTTGCTCTCTGGCACAATGACTGCTGGTCGCATGACTTCGGATAACGAGAAGCTGTCTTCAGTGAAATTAAAGCCGTAACTGAGTAAATCCTTCGCTAGAAGAATCCCTTCGACATGATCTTTGTTGTCGGTGACGACGGGGTAGCGGCTGTGTTGTGATTCGATCACGATAGGCAGGAACTCCTCAACGCTTTGGTGAATATCAATGGTCACCATTTGCGAACGAGGAATCATAATGTCACGCACTTTAAGTTCAGCGACATCGAGTACACCTTCGATCATTTCCTTCGTATCGTTATCGATCAGGTCCCGCTCTTCAGCGTCCTGAATTAAATCGACAAGTTCTTCTCGGCTTTTCGGCTCTCCAGCGAATACCTGTAACAGTTTGGCTGCCCAAGATTTTTGCGAAGAGCCGCTGGCTGAGTGGGGATTGTCGTCGCTCATTCAGAGTGTTGCTCCGTGTTAATGATTAATTTGGTAAGGATCAGGAATATCGAGCCGTGCCAGTGCATCTTTCTCGATGCGTTCCATGTGCTCGGCTTCAGCATCTTCAATGTGATCGTACCCTAAAAGGTGCAGAGTACCGTGTATCACCATATGCGTCCAGTGATGCATGAGCGGTTTCTGCTGCTCATCCGCCTCACGCTCTACCACCTGTGCGCAGATTACCAAGTCACCGAGTAGGGGAATTGGCATTTCGATAGGCGCTTCAAACGGGAAAGACAAGACATTGGTCGCATAGTCCTTACTACGAAATTCATGATTCAGACTGCGTCCCTCAGCTGGATCAACGATACGAACCGTTAATTCGGCTTCAGTATTGTCATAGCCAGCGAGTGCTAACGCAGTCTCTACCCAAAGCTCAATATCCGCTTGTTGAGGGAGTTCACTCGCTGTCTCGCAGGCGACTTGATAATCAGCTTGAACCTTCACGGCGCTCCTGTCCTGTATCAAACTCTTCGTAAGCTTGCACAATGCGTTGCACCACCGGGTGACGCACAACATCGCCGGCTTGGAAGAAGGTAAAACTAATATCCGGTACTTTACTAAGGACTTCAATCGCGTGGCGCAAACCAGACCGTTGCCCTCGCGGTAAGTCGATTTGAGTAATGTCGCCAGTGATTACTGCCTTGGAATTAAAACCAATACGGGTGAGGAACATCTTCATCTGTTCCATCGTGGTGTTTTGGCTTTCATCTAAGATAATAAAGGCATCGTTGAGCGTGCGCCCGCGCATGTATGCTAACGGTGCGACCTCAATCACATTACGTTCAATCAGCTTTTCGACTTTCTCAAAGCCAAGCATTTCGAACAAAGCATCGTATAAGGGACGTAAATAAGGATCGACCTTTTGAGCTAAGTCTCCTGGTAAAAAGCCCAGTTTTTCGCCGGCTTCTACCGCTGGACGTGTCAGCAAAATACGACGGATCTCCTGGCGTTCGAGCGCGTCAACGGCACAGGCAACAGCCAGATAGGTTTTACCTGTACCTGCCGGTCCAATACCAAAATTGACGTCGTGCGCGAGAATCGAACGCACATAGCCCGCTTGGTTATGATTGCGTGGCTTGATAAGACCTCGTTTGGTCTTGATATGCGTCATTTTCTCCGCCGCCGGATCCGTGTCGTCTTGCTCAAGTACTTTGGCTTGCTGAATAGCCAAATGAACCTGCTGCGGTTCGACATGACCCTCTTGACCTTTGACGGTGGCAGTCTCGACATAGAGGTCGCGCAGAATATTCTGCACTGCAGCAACGGTGTGCGCGTGTCCAATTAAACGAAAATGATGACCGCGGTGGGTAATTTCCACACCCAAGCGGCGCTCGATGTGTTTGAGGTTCTCGTCAAATGGACCACAGAGATTAGAGAGCCGACGTAAATCCGTCGGCTCTAGTTCAAATTCAATAGTTTCGGTACGTTGATTCAATCGAATCCTCTTCTTTGCTAGTACTAAGGTACGACTCGAGCAACACCTAATGGATCGGGTTCTTCCGCCTTGTTGCGTTGCAGAATCGTTTCTGGCGCGGTGTCAATCCGAAGGCCCATATCGGCTTCTTCACGAATTAACTCACCTCGGAGTGAGTTAGGTAATACTTCGGTGATTTTGACATCGACAAACTTACCAATCATATGGGGTTGCCCAACGAAATTTACAACCCGGTTATTTTCGGTACGACCGGTTAACTCCATTGGATTCTTTTTCGATGGCCCAGTCACTAGAATACGTTGTTCAGTATCCAGCATCCGGCGTGCATGCGCCATTGATTGCTGGTTGAGTCGTTGTTGAAGCAACTGTAAACGTTGTTTCTTGGTCGCTTCAGTGACGTCGTCAGGTATATCGGCAGCAGGTGTACCAGGACGCGCACTGTAGATAAAACTGAAGCTCATATCAAAGTCGATGGCTTGAATAAGATCCATCGTCGCTTGGAAATCTGCATCGGTTTCACCGGGGAAACCGATAATAAAGTCCGATGACATCGCAATATCAGGACGCGCTTTCTTTAAGGCGCGAATTTTTGATTTGTACTCTAACGCGGTATGGCCGCGTTTCATCATCGTTAACACGCGATCCGAACCACTCTGTACCGGTAAGTGTAAATGACTGACCAGCTCAGGAATCGTTGTGTAAGCCTCGATAATATCGTCCGTAAATTCGACCGGATGCGAGGTCGTGTAACGAATACGATCAATACCATCAATGGCAGCAACAAGATGCAATAACTCGGCGAAGCGGCATACAGAACCATCAAAATGCTCGCCACGATACGCATTAACATTTTGACCGAGTAGGTTGACCTCACGCACGCCTTGCTCCGCCAGTTGTGCGATTTCATAGATCACGTCATCGACCGGGCGGCTGACTTCTTCACCACGCGTATAAGGCACGACGCAGAACGAGCAATATTTTGAGCAACCTTCCATGATAGAGACAAAGGCACTCGCGCCCTCGGCTTTTGGATCGGGTAGGCGGTCAAATTTCTCGATTTCTGGGAATGAGATGTCGATCATGGGTTGTTGGTCTGAACCGACCTGCTTCACCATTTCAGGTAAGCGGTGCAAGGTTTGTGGACCAAACACAATATCAACGAACGGTGCACGGGCGCGAATAGCGTCACCTTCTTGCGATGCGACACAACCGCCCACACCAATTAACAAGTCGGGGTTGGCTTGTTTTAAATGCTTCCAGCGTCCGAGCTGATGGAACACCTTCTCTTGAGCTTTTTCACGGATCGAGCACGTGTTTAGCAGGATAAGGTCAGCCTGTTCGGCTTCTTCGGTCAGTTCATAGCCGTGTGTCGAGTTGAGTAGATCGGCCATCTTGGTCGAATCGTACTCGTTCATCTGACAACCCCAGGTTTTTACGTATAACTTTTTGCTCATGGTGACTCAATCAATTGCTGGAATTTGGAAACTTCAAATCGGGCGCATATTTTACCTGTTATATTGGGTAAAAGCCAACCATACCGCGTTAACTTTTACGGCGGGTGCGTATTGCGAAGTAGCCCGCAATAATAATGATGATAGCGCCCCAAAACATATGCCAAGCGACCACCTCGTCGAAGAACAGATAGCCGAGCAAAGCGGCAAACATCACAGAAGTATACGTGAAGACACCCACTTTTGCAGGCGGAGCGATAGAAAACGCTTTGGTCATTGCGAGTTGCCCATAGACCGCAAGCGAGCCCATGGCAATAACGCCTAGCCAGTCTTCGTAAGGCATCGGCTGCCATAACCAAATTAAGGGGATAGCGCTGGCAATGGTGGCATAGGTAGAAAAATAAAAGACAATCTTACTGGTCGATTCTGTGACCGACATTTTTCTAATCACGGTTTTAGTGAATGCAGCAAACACCGCCGCGATAAATGCAACTCCGACGATGGGCGATATACTCGCTTGCCAGGGGCTCAAGAAAATGAACACACCGACAAAGCCTAATAAAATAGCTAACCAGGTTTGTCGTGCGACATATTCTTTTAACCAAACCCGACCAATAATTGGGATTAAAAAGGGTGACAACAACAATACCAGTGTTGCTTGAGCGAGTGGAATAGTCGCTATAGCGAAAAAGAACAGGTACATAGCGGCAACACCAGCGGTACCTCGCAACAGGTGCAACCCTAGTTTCTCAGTTCGTAACGCACTTGGACCTTTACGTAAAAGCCAGGGTAGCAACACAATAAAGGCCATGACGTTACGAAAAAACACCAGTTGCGCAAATGATTGATCGTCGCTTAAGTGCTTCACTAATGCACTCACACCAGCAAAACTCGCTTCTGCTGAGAGAATAAAGCAAGACGCGATGACGACATTTCGAGTTGATACGGCGTTTGAATGCATTGAGCTAGCGCAAGTTGATAATCCAATAATGCATATAGTAACGGAAAACAGCGCGCTTTTATGTTAAAAATAACGGCAATCGAAACAATCAATCGTGGGTACAGGAGTTACAGCGGTGACAATCTCCGTCGATTATCTAATTAATGGTGCTGGAATGGTGGGAGCGGCGGCAGGTTTAGCGTTGGCTCAACAGGGCTACCGCGTGTTACTTGTGGATAACGCTGAAGCGCCGAAAAAAGCGGAACGTTGGGATATACGCATTTCGTCAGTCAATGACCATCATTGGCATTGGCTTTCTCAGCTCGGTGTTGCGGATTGCATTGATAAAGATAGAGTACTGCCTTACACGACACTGTCGGTTGCGTCGATCAACGGCACTCGCGCCGACTTTGATGCAAAAGAGGTGAATCGCGACCAATTGGGCGTGATGGTTGAAAACAATGCACTGCAGCGCGCGTTGTGGCGCTGTTTAAAGCATTGTGAAACTGCGCAAATACGGGCTAACGATGCCATCACTGAAATAGACTTAGCTAACCACAAGGCGGTCCTTGCGGGTGGCGCGTCAGTCCAGTTTAATCGCTTACTTGGTTGTGATGGCGCTCATTCGCAAGTTGCGCAGGCCGCTGGTATTGGATCTCGCGGCTGGGACTACGGACAAACGTGTGAGTTGGTCAATGTGATAACCGATCAGCCTATACCCTCAGCAACCTGGGAAATATTCAAGCCAGGCGGTCCGTTTGCATTACTCCCACTGGGTTGTAATGAAGCCTGTCTAATCAATTACCGACCCAGCAATACGCACCACACTACCGATCTGAAGCAACTATTTGAGCCGTTCATTGGTGCCTTTGATACCTATGCATCGGGGCAATTTCCATTACAGCGAAAACATGCATTACGTTATTGCGTTGGACCTGTAGTACTCATGGGGGATGCAGCTCACAGTATTCACCCGTTGGCGGGGCAGGGAGTCAATTTGGGCTTTGCCGATATTCGCTGTTTTATTGAACAGCAGGGTGATGCTCAGCGTTATGAACGTCAGCGTCGCAAAGCTAATGCCAAAATGATGCGGGCAATGGATATGATTCATTGGCACTTTGAAGATGCCAATCCTTTGAAACAGCGCATAGTTGCAGCGAGTTTGAAGTTGGCGAAAAGGGGCGTTATCAAGCAGGCAATTATTAAACAAGCGATGGGGATGAGCTAGTACTACAGAACATATCAGGAGCCAGAAACAAAAAAGCCACCGTAAAGGTGGTTTTTTAATGCCGAGTGTCCTAACAACTTGGTGCGGAGGGAGGGACTTGAACCCTCACGTCCTTGCGGACACTAGCACCTGAAGCTAGCGCGTCTACCAATTCCGCCACCACCGCAAGTGGTCATGTTGGCTGGGGCACCAGGGATCGAACCTGGGAATCGCGGGATCAAAACCCGCTGCCTTACCGCTTGGCTATGCCCCAACAACATATGGACGAACTCAAGCAACGCGTTGGCTGGGGCACCAGGGATCGAACCTGGGAATCGCGGGATCAAAACCCGCTGCCTTACCGCTTGGCTATGCCCCAACATAGTGTTGGTTCAGAGAGTTGGTGCGGACGGAGAGACTTGAACTCTCACGCCGTGAGGCACTGGAACCTAAATCCAGCGTGTCTACCAATTCCACCACGTCCGCACATTTTTAAGATTGGTGGCTACGGCGGGATTCGAACCTGCGACCCCAGCATTATGAGTGCTGTGCTCTAACCAGCTGAGCTACGTAGCCTAATCTTTGTGTTGCGCCTCTCTGTGAGTGCGGCGCGTATTATGCAAATCGCTTGGCTTACCGTCAACCTCTTTTTAAGAAAAAATCACTTAATTGAGTTCGATTGGTTAAAAAAACACTGATTCGAGTGAAAACTAGACGAAAAAGCCACAAAAACATCTCTTTACCAGGGTAGTTCATCCCCATTACTGTGAAAGAACCGGCCTGAGGTTTCTATCGTAAGCTCATCAATACGTTGCATGAGTCGTTCAGCCGCTGTTGCTGGAGAAATATCACCGCGCCCACCGACCATATCCGTTTGCACGTAACCGGGGTGCAGTAAGACGACCGCTATTTCTTTATCCTTTAAATCCAATGCCAGAGATTTACCGGCGGCATTGAGTGCGGCTTTTGACATCCGATAACCATAGCGGCTACCTGAACCATTGTCGGCTATGGAACCCATTCGACTGGTAATTAAAGCGACCTTGCTTTCGCTTTCGAGGTTATCCAATAGGGTTTCCGTAACCCGTAGCGGTGCTATCGCATTTACTTCATATTGAGCACGTAACATACGTGCGTCTAAGTCACCGAGCTCATCATGGTTAAGTAAACCCGCGTTATTGATAAGTATATCGATACGAGTGTTGCCTAAGCCTTCTTTCATACGTAAAAGGTCAGCGGTTTTCGTAACATCAATACCTTCTATGATATCTACATCAAGCTCGGTGAGTTGTTTTGAGTTGTTACGGCACACGGCAGTGACTGAATAGCCCGCCTCTGAGTACCGTTTGGCTAACTCAAAACCGATGCCACGGTTGGCACCGGTAATGACGACATTCGACATATTAACGTCCTTTAATCAGATTGTGTGAGATCTTTGGGGTCGAGCAGGCGCTCGAGTTGATTACGGTCCATATCGGTCATCTCTTCAGCGACATCGATAATAGGACGCTTCTCTTTGTAAGCGCGCTTAGCGATATCAGCGGCTTTGCTATATCCAATAACTGGATTCAATGCAGTTACTAAAATAGGGTTTTTAGCTAAGGCCTTCTCTAAATTATCGTGATTCACCTCAAAATCCATAATGGCTTTATCCGCTAAGACTTGGCAGCTTTGCGTGAGCAACTCAAGTGACTGCATCAAATTATAGCCGATCACAGGTAGCATGACGTTAAGCTGAAAGTTACCTTGTTGGGCGGCCGTTGTGATGGTGGTATGGTTTCCATTAACCTGTGCTGCAACCATCGCAACCGCTTCGGGGATCACCGGATTCACTTTCCCGGGCATAATGCTACTACCCGGTTGCAATGGGGTCAGTTGTATTTCACCTAAGCCGGCGAGTGGGCCGCTGTTCATCCAACGTAAGTCATTGCTTATTTTTAATAGCGTGGTTGCAAGCGTATTTAATTGCCCATGCAATTGCACATTGAGCTCTTGTCCTGCTATGCCAGTAAACGGGTTACGTGATGCTTTAAAAGCAATGCCCGTTTGCTTGCTGAGCGATTGCGCAAACAAGTCGGCGAACTGTTCGGGCGCGTTAATACCGGTACCAATCGCTGTTCCGCCTTGCGGCAGTACTTGCGAGTGCTCACACAGTTGCGGTAACTGCTGAGCCGTCAACTCGAGCTGTCCGGCCCATGCGTTCAATTCCTGAGCCATAGTTAATGGCATCGCATCCATTAAGTGGGTACGACCGGTCTTTACCACATCACGTAATTCAACTGCTTTTTTTCTGATGGTGTCAATCAGGTGCTTGAGTGCTGGCTGTAATCGCTGTTCGACGGCCACGACACTAGCGATTTGAATCGCCGTTGGAATCGTATCATTACTTGATTGGCTGCGATTGACATCATCATTTGGATGAACATCAATCCCTTGCTGCTGGGCAATATGGGCAATGACTTCATTGACGTTCATATTCGAACTCGTTCCTGAACCTGTTTGAAAAACATCAATCGGGAACTGGTCGACGTGCTGGCCATCAATAATTTGTTGAGCGGCTGCTTGAATGGCGACTACTTTGTCTTTATCGAGGTCTGCACATTGTTGATTCGCAGCCGCGGCTGACCATTTTATGCGCGCGATGGCTTTGATGAGTTCGGATGGCAGTGTAAGTCCACTGATGGGAAAGTTATTAATAGCGCGTTGTGTCTGGGCGCCATAAAGTGCACTCTTCAAGACTTCAACTTGCCCCATACTATCTGATTCAGTCCTTGTCTCGCGGCTCATAACCTGTTCCTCCTAAGCCAAAGAATTGGGTTAATTTGAAATACGGTCTTATACTCCTAAAGATCAGTTCTAAACGAGCGTCGCTTGTATTAAGCTAGCAACATGAGCGCTTGCGCTTCATTATCTCTAACAGCTATATGATAAGGCGAACCATGATTAAACAGCTAGCTTTGAGCCTGATCATGATTGTGTTCTCTGCGACCTCATGGGCGGATACGCAAACTATTCGGGTTCTCGATAAAAACGGTAATCCCGTTAATAACGCAGTTATTCTGATTAATAAGTCGGTGCTAGCAAGCCCCCACGGCGCGCAAGACAACGTTATTATTGACCAAGTTGATAAGCAGTTTGTACCCAAAGTCTCTTCGATTCAGGAGGGCAGTACGGTGGTCTTTCCAAATAGTGATAATATACGTCATCATGTGTACTCTTTCTCAAAAGCGAAGCCTTTTGAGTTAAAACTTTATTCAGACCAAGAGCGTCCCAAGGTGACTTTTGACAAGCCGGGGGTGGTGACGCTCGGCTGTAACATTCATGACGATATGATCGGCTACGTTGTGATTAACAACGCGTTGCAGGGATTCGTGTCCGATGCGGCGGGAAAGGTCAGTATTGAGTTCAATGACGCGGTCAGTAAACAATCGCAAGCGATAACACTCCGCGTTTGGCATCCATGGATGGGGGATGACCTCAATGCGGGCGAACTCATCGAACTAAAAATGCCAATCAAGAATAGCGATATAAAGCTGGATGTGGCACCTCCAGCGCCAAAGAAAGAAGAAAAGTCGCGATTAGAAAAACGCTTTAATCGCTTAGGAGCTTGATGTTTAAACAGTTTAAAGTCCGACTCGCGGTCATTTTTGGTATCCTCATTGCTATTGCATTGAGTGGTGCGGTATTGGCCGTACTGCTCACAACTTCTAATCAAGTTGAACGTACCTTGCAGCGTGAATTAACCGTCAGTGAACGATTATTCCGCGAGTTGATGGATAGTCGAGCTGAGCAACTGCGGCGCGCCGCTGAAGTCCTTACCGACGACTTTGGCTTCAAACGTGCGGTTGCGACTGAAGACCGCGATACCATTGTTTCCGCGCTCGTTAATCATGGTGACCGTATTGGCACCGATCTCATCGCGTTGCAGAATCCAGATGGCCAAGAGATTGCTTCGACCCATAATTTAGATTTAAAGCAGTTGATTAGTGGTGAGCAGGGTGGCAAGGCGTTACTTGTATCTGAAGGGCAGCTTTATCAGGTGGTCACTGTGCCCGTTACAGCCCCCAACTTAATTGCTTGGGCGACGCTGGGTTTCGAGGTCAACAACACGTTAACCGAGCAACTGAAAGAGTTAGCCAACGCAGATATCACATTATGGCTTGAACAACCCAGCCTGTTACTGGCCTCGAGTTTACCCGCTTCATTGCGCGAGGGGTTTGCACAGGCATTATCCTCTGAGCAACAGGGTTACGATGGTTGGCTTCAACAAAGTGGGCTGGCGCTGCAAGAGACCACATTAACGACGGTCGGAGGCGATGTGGTGCATGTTTCTCTGACAACGTCACGCGCTGAAGCCATGCGGCAGTTTGATGAGTTGCTCGTTCAGATTTTACTGATTGGAGCCATAGCGCTTGTTATCACCTTAATTGTCGCGCTCTTCGTTGCAAAAACCATTTCTACGCCGGTTGCGCTATTATCTCAGGCTGCAAGTAAACTAAAGTCAGGTGATTATTCACCCACTAACTTGCAATCACGTAAAGATGAGTTCGGTCAATTGGCCGATACCTTTGAGTCGATGCGTTCTGCTATCGCATTACGTGAGCGTAAAGTGAGGTTCCAAGCCACTCATGATCAGTTAACAGAACTTCCTAATCGACGGGAGTTGCAACGACTATTGAATGAAAAGCTCGGTGACTCAGCCTCGTCGGGGTGGTTGCTGCTTATCAACATACGCAATTTTCGTCGTTTAAACGATAGCGTGGGTCAGCGAATGGGTGATGACGTCTTGAAACAATTAGCAGGGCGCTTGCTTTCTGGATGTCAATCGAATGATATCTTGGCTCGCTTCGGCGGTGATGAATTTGCGCTGGTCACGGAGGCCGAGACTGAATCAAGAATAGCTCGTCGGTTAGAAGATTTGAGCGTTCGTCTTAACGTACCCTTTGTGGTTGGGGGGAGTCAGTTTGAACTTAAATTTAATTGTGGTGCTGTGCAGTTTCCGCAGCAAGCGAGTGAGTTAGATAGTCTTATCCGCCGTGCTCAGGTTTCGGTAAAGCATGCTAAAGAGCACAATCAGTTTAATGCATTTTATCAAGAAGGATTTGATGAGGCGCATTTACGTCGACTCGCGATTGTTGAGCAACTCCCAAAAGCGATTGCGCGAGGTGGCTTCACGCTTGTTGCGCAACCGAAAGTCCGAGCTACGGATGGCCGTACAGTGGCCGCAGAAATGCTGATCCGCTGGCATGATGAGCAACTGGGTTGGGTTGGGCCTGATGAATTTATTCCACTGGCTGAGCAGTCGGGCATGATCACCGAAATAACCCACTGGGTCGTGGAGCAGGCCGAACAATGGGTGAATCAATTACGAACGTTCAAGGATGATATTAAGTTAAGTATTAATATCTCAGCGGTTGATTTGATCAACGATAAGCTCGCCAATGATTTAGTGGCGCTCAGTCAACGCAATATGCAACGCTATTTGATATTGGAAGTCACGGAAAGTGCGTTGATGAATGAGCCTGAAAAGTCGATTGCTTGCTTAAAAATGCTAAGTGAGCTCGGCTACGAGATTTCTATCGATGACTATGGTACGGGGTATTCGTCGCTATCGCAGATACGTCGCTTACCGATCAATGAGTTAAAAATTGACAGAGCCTTTATTCAGTATTTAATGACCCAACCCGACGATCAGTCCATTGTGCGTTCGACCATTCAACTTGCGCATGAGTTGAACTTACGTGTTGTCGCCGAAGGGGTTGAGGACGAAGCCAGCTGGCATTGGCTGTTAGCGAATCATTGTGATGTGCTGCAGGGCTATTATTTTAGTAAGCCGATTTCATTTGAAGAATTACATTTACGACTATTGAAGGAAAAAGAGCATGCCTAAACGCATTTTTTATGGCTTATCCGTACTCTTGCTGAGTGCTGTTCAGCCTGCGCTGGCGCAACAATTTGAAGCACCGGGATCGCGTCTATTGGCGACCGGCGGCGCAAGCACTATCGAGGGGAGTGGCGGCGGTGGAATCGTGCCATGGGCAACCCTCAGCAGTTACGCCGATGAAGGTGAGTGGGGCGCGACTGTACAGATGACGGAAGTACAAGTTGATGATTTTAGTTTAAGTGTGCAAGGCGCTAGCTTTAACTGGAATAACCGAGTTGAAGTTTCCTATGCACGCCAGCAGTTCGACTTAGAAACCATCGGTGGCGAACTCGAACAATCTATTTGGGGGGTTAAAGCGCGACTCAGCGGTGATTTGGTCTATGGGGTGATGCCGCAGGTCAGTGCCGGCATCCAACACAAAAGCAATCAGACCTTCGCCTTACCTCAGGCGGTGGGTGCAACTGACGACTCTTCAATGGATTACTATGTGAGTGCCGCCAAAGCTTGGCTTGCGGGACCGTTTTCGCGTACGTGGGTGGCTAATGTTACGTTACGTAATACAGAAGCGAATCAACTCGGGTTACTTGGCTTTGGTGGTGATAAGGAGGATAGTCGCGAGTGGGTGGGAGAAGCTTCTGTTGCCGTTTTTCTCGATCGCTACTGGGCGGTAGGTGTTGAGTACCGTCAAAAACCGGATTTACTGAGCTTTGCCAAAGAGGACGATTGGAAAGATATTTTCGTTGCTTATTTTCCCTCGAAGCATGTGTCCGTGGTTGGTGCATACGCAGATTTGGGGTCTATCGCTGGATTAGAGTCACAAACCGGTTGGTACCTTTCGGTTCAGGCAAGCTTTTAAGGAGTTCACATGAAAATTTGGGTGAGTGCAGCACTAGTGTTGCTAGGTAGTATGATGTCTGGGGCGGTACAGGCACAATCGTCAGAGCTATATCAACAGTTAGGCGAACGAAGCGGCATCGAAACGATCGTCGAAGAAATGCTACTTGGAGTAGCTGATGATGAGCGTATTGCGCATTATTTTGCTGACGTTGATATTCTACGTCTGCATAAGCTGATCAGCGAACAAGTGTGTAATGTCAGCGGCGGTCCGTGCGAATATACGGGCGACAGTATGGCCGTTTCACATAACAACTTAGGGATTAATAACGCTGATTTTAATGCGCTAGTGGAGCATTTAATTGCCGCAATGGAACAGGAGAATGTCCCCGTTGCTGCGCAAAATGAGTTGCTCGCATTACTGGCACCGATGCACCAAGATATTGTGGAATAGTTAGACATCAAGTTAAGCATAAAAAAACCGGCAATGATTGCCGGTTTTTTTGTCGTAGAAAGGTTTATACGTTGAAGCGGAAGTGAATGACATCACCATCTTTAACGATATATTCTTTACCTTCAAGACGCCATTTACCGGCATCTTTTGCACCTTGCTCACCGTTATACTCAACGTAATCATCGTAGCCGACTACTTCGGCGCGGATAAAGCCCTTTTCAAAGTCAGTATGAATGCGTCCTGCAGCTTGCGGCGCACTGGCACCAATTTTTACCGTCCACGCGCGGACTTCTTTAACGCCCGCTGTGAAATAGGTTTGCAAATTAAGCAACTGGTAACCACCGCGGATCACACGATTGAGTCCGGGTTCTGCTTGGCCAAGCTCTTCTAAGAAGGCCGCTTTATCGTCGTCGTCAAGTTCAGCAATTTCTGATTCGATAGCCGCACATACTGGCACAACGACAGCGTTTTCTTTTGCTGCGATTTGACGCACAGTTTCTAGGTGAGGGTTATTCTCGAAGCCATCCTCGTTAACGTTAGCGATGTACATCGTTGGCTTAAGCGTTAATAAGTTATATGAACGAATAACCGCTTTTTCGTCGTCTGTTAAGTTAACAGAACGCGCCATTTCGCCTTCATCTAACGCCGGCTTGAGCTTCTCTAATACAGCAATTTCTGCTTTCGCTTGCGCATCGCCGCCTTTTGCTTTTTTGCCCAAGCGGTGAAGCGACTTATCGACTGAATCCAAATCTGCTAGTGCTAATTCAGTATTGATGGTATCGATATCATCCGCAGGGTTAATACCACCGCTGACGTGTACAATGTTATCGTCTTCAAAGCAACGAACCACATGACCAATCGCATCGGTTTCGCGGATGTTGGCCAAGAATTGGTTGCCAAGACCTTCGCCTTTTGATGCCCCCTTAACTAAGCCCGCGATATCCACAAATTCCATCGTAGTGGGAATCACTTTTTGTGGGTTCACAATACTTTCGAGCACATCGAGGCGTGGGTCGGGAACCGCAACAACACCGGTATTAGGTTCGATGGTACAGAAAGGAAAGTTAGCCGCTTCGATACCGGCTTTGGTCAAAGCATTAAATAACGTGGATTTTCCGACGTTTGGTAAACCAACAATACCACAGCGAAATCCCATGAGATAAACCTCTATTTACTGGCACGAAAGCTGTGCAACTGCTGTAACGCAGGGCCCCAACCTTCATCGATTAAAATATCAATAGCACGACTGGCTTCATCGATACACTCGTCGAGGAGCGCGCGTTCGGGCGCGGATGGCTTACCCAATACGAACCCGGTCACTTGTGAACGGTGTCCGGGGTGACCAATACCGACTCTCAAACGCATAAAGTCCTGAGTGCCCAACTGGGCGATAGTATCTTTAATACCGTTATGACCGCCTGCGCCACCCCCTCGTTTGAATTTTGCTACACCGGGATCAAGATCAAGTTCATCGTAAGCGACGAGGATCTGTTCGGGAGCAATTTTATAAAAGCGCGCCATCGCTGCAATTGAATAGCCGCTTTTATTCATAAAGGTCTGTGGTAATACAATGCGGAGATCACGAGTGGCGGTTTGATGTCGACCAATCAATGCTTTCGTTTTTGTATCGGCAGTGAGGGTTACGCCGTGACGACGGCAATAGGCCTCAACTAACCAAAAACCCGCATTATGGCGGGTTTTTTCGTATTCGGGGCCTGGATTTCCCAGGCCCACAAGCAATTTAACGTCTGTTCCCATTAGGGTTACCTAACGCTATTACTCGTCAGCGTCTTTTTCGTTCGCTGCAGGGACTTCGTCAGCTGCTGGTGCTTCGTCTTCAGACTCTTCTTTCTCTACGCGAGGCGCAGTGATTGAAACAACAGCTTGGTCGTGATCTTCACCTTTGGTTAACTCAACCAACTCAACGCCTTCTGGTAAGTTAAGGTCCGTTAGGTGAATAGTGTCGCCTACTGACAAGTTAGCGATGTCAACTTCCAAGTACTCTGGTAAGTCTTTTGGTAAGACCATGATTTCTACGTCGTTCACGTGGTGAACAACAACACCGCCCTCATCTTTAACGCCTTTAGCTGTTTCTTCGTTTAAGAAGTGCAGTGGCACGTGAGTGTGCAACTTGTGACCTTTTTCAACACGTTGGAAGTCTAAGTGAGTTAACTTAGGCTTGTACGGGTGACGTTGCATGTCTTTCAAGATTGCTTGGTGTTTTTTACCATCAATCTCAAGCGTCAAGATGTGCGAATAAAAGGCTTCGTAGTCAGCCATGTTATTCACTTTGTTGTGGTCTAATTCAAGTGCGATTGGCTCATCTTTACCACCGTAAAGAATAGCAGGTACTTTGTCCGCATGACGCAGGCGGCGGCTCGCACCTTTCCCTTTGTCCGTACGAACGGTAGCTTTGATATTAAAATCTAATTTAGCCATGTGATTGGGCTCTCATCTGTTTATAAGTAAAAAATGTCAAAACTCGCGACCAAGTCTTGACCCAAAACTTGGAAACCGACTCAAAAGCCGGTTTCCAAGGGCGCGGAATAGTACCACTGTTACCAAGTTAAAACAAGCGTTATAGCCAAGCCAACCTAGTAATCAAACATGGCTGAAATCGACTCTTCATTGCTAACGCGTCGCAATGCTTCTGAGAGCATGCCAGATAACGTGAGTTGATGTACTTTGCCGGTTGCTTTCATTTCTTCGCTCAGTGGGATACTGTCAGTGACTACGAGCTCATCAATGGCTGACTCTTTGATATTGCTGACAGCATTACCAGAGAATACAGGGTGAGTAGCATACGCAAACACACGTTTCGCACCGTGTTGTTTAAGCGCCTCAGCAGCCTTACATAAGGTGCCACCGGTATCGATCATATCGTCGACGATGATGCAGTCACGATCTTTAATGTCACCAATAATATGCATGACCTGCGAAACGTTCGCTGATGGGCGGCGTTTGTCGATAATCGCAAGATCGGTATCGTCCATTAATTTGGCGAATGCACGGGCACGCACAACGCCACCAATGTCGGGTGATACGACGACCGGGTTATCGAACTTCTGGTTACGCATATGTTCGAGCAGTACGGGCGTGCCAAACACATTATCGACAGGTACGTCGAAAAAGCCTTGGATTTGCTCAGCGTGCAAATCAACCGTTAGCACGCGATCAACACCGACGCTCGATAAGAAGTCGGCGACAACTTTTGCCGTGATCGGTACTCGCGCTGAGCGCACTCGGCGATCTTGGCGCGCATAGCCGAAATAGGGCATAACAGCAGTAATACGACCGGCAGAAGCGCGACGCAGCGCATCAACCATGACGATAAGCTCCATCAGGTTGTCATTGGTGGGCGCACAAGTTGACTGCAATAAAAAAACGTCCGCACCGCGGACGTTTTCATTGATGGCGACACTGATCTCACCGTCACTAAAACGACCTACAGAGGCGTCTCCGAGTTTAATATATAGGCGGTCAGCGATTTTCTGCGCGAGTTCTGGCGTGGCGTTACCAGCGAAGAGTTTCATGTCAGGCACAACAAACCTCGACTAAATTTGGGTTAATGTCCGGATAAGCGATGAACGGTTCTGGCCCCGCACAACATAACTTTCGGGTAGTGAAAGTTGCGCTTGTGCAGCAATAGCTTGTTGCTGATTCGCAAAGCGAGTAAATAAGCAAGCACCTGTGCCAGTAAGCCGAGTCGGTCCATAGTTTAGCAACTGCGCGTGTAGCTTGGCAACTGCGGGATACTGCTTAAGCACCACGGATTCAAATACATTGTTGGTGTTTTGCCAGTCCCATTGCGAGGGAGATAAAGGCTTGCAGTCGCGTTTTAAGCCCGCATCAGCGAACAACGCTGCGGTTGAAATATTGACTTGAGGTTTGACCACTAAATAATAGCTTTGGTCGGGTTCAACGTCGGTGAATTGATCACCAATACCTGTGGCGAAAGCGCTGTGCCCATGAATGAAAATTGGCACGTCAGCGCCAAGTTCGGCACCGATGGTAAGCAATTGCTGTTTAGTAAAAGGTTGACCCCAGAGATAATTTAAGCCGACCAGCGTTGTGGCGGCATCGGATGAACCGCCGCCTAATCCTGCCCCTTGGGGAAGTCGTTTTTCAAGCGTGATGCGTACGCCGAAGTACGACACCTGGTGCTGCTGACACTGATTAATGAGTCGCTGCGCCGCACGAAATACCAGGTTATCTTGGACGTTAATGGCGCTCTGTGTATCGATCAACTCAACTTCGTGTCCTGCCACCGATTCAAAAGAAAGTGTATCTTCGATATCAATAAACTGAAATAGCGTTTCTAGGTTGTGGTATCCATCATTACGTTTGCCAGTGATATGTAAAAATAAGTTTAGCTTTGCGGGCGCAGGTAGGACCAGTGAAGTCTGTGAATAGTTCATGAAACGACTCTACAATACCAAAGTGTTTAAAGAAGGTTGAGTTTGCCAGCTTTGCGCCTGAATTTTGAGTTTCAATTGGTCGGTTTCGGCATGTATTTGCTCAGGTAAAAGCTGCTGAGGTTGGTAAAACCATGTGAGTTGCCAATGATCACCTGCACTTGTTTTGTAATGTGCATTAATGAGCCGACCTTGTTTATCAAAGTGAAATTGCGTAAACCTCGGGTCGAGACGACCCAACAGCCAATGGGGCAACTCATCTACCGGCAGCCGCATCCCAGTGTATTGATAAAGCAGGTCTCGCGCTGAGCGGCTTTGTACCTGTTCGCCATCGACTTTTATCGTTGCAACCTGAGCGCTTATATTCAAATGGGCTAGTTCCCCACGTAAGGGATGTGTAATCACAATATCTTGCTGTTGAGGCGACGAACGCCAACTGAGATAAGCACTGTCTTTACTGTTTGATTTGATTTCTGTCAAGGCAAAGCGACCCGATAGCTGCCATCTATTTATTCGTTGCAAGCGTGTTTGGTGCGCTTGAACTTGCTGATTGGTAATATTAGTACCAACACTTTGTTGCGGTGGTTCGGGTATGCTGCAGGCTGTTAAAACGAGGCTGCATAATAGCGTCAGCAATGTCCAACGAGAGATTTTTAACACCACAGGGGAATTCGCCTTTATCAATTAAAGAGGATAGAACATATCGTTTTGCGTAGTTGACCAGAATTGTCTGTGACTTTCAATAATCCCTCCGATCACGTACAATCCGCTCAGCGTTTTCAACCCTCTGTTAGAGTAAACCGCGACTCCCGATGACCATTTCAATTTTAGGCATAAACCATAGAACAGCACCTGTCGAGTTACGAGAGCGCGTAGCTTTTGGTCCGGTGCAATTAGAACAGGCGTTGACTGAGCTTAAGCAGTTACCTGGAATTGAAGAAGCCATCATTGTATCGACCTGCAATCGTACTGAACTTTATTGTCATGGTCATGCCGAACATCAGCCGATGCTGCATTGGTTGTCACAATTTCATGGCATCACGCCGAGTGAACTTGAGCAACATCACTATTATCATATTCAAGAAGATGCGGTTGCACATTTGATGAGTGTCGCTAGCGGTTTAGATTCATTGGTGCTTGGAGAGCCGCAGATACTAGGACAAGTGAAACAAGCATACCAGCAGGCGAAGCATTTTAATGTGGTGGGTGGTATTCTCGAGCGACTTTTTCAAAATACGTTCCGTGTTGCTAAAGCGGTTAGAAATGAAACCGAAGTTGGTCAAAATGCGGTGTCTGTCGCCTTTGCTGCTGTTAGTTTAGCTAAGCATATTTTCGGTGATTTAAAACATTCGAATGTACTTCTGGTGGGCGCTGGTGATACGTCTGAACTGGTTGCTCAACATCTTGTGCAGCAAGGTGTTAGCTCTTTAAACGTTGCCAACCGCACTTTGCAGCGTGCCACCGAACTGGCTCAACGTGTAGGCGCCGAGGCACACAGTCTGAGTCAGTTAGGTGAGTTATTACCGAATGCAGATATCGTAGTTAGCTCGACCGCCAGTACTTTACCGATTATTGGTAAAGGGCGTGTTGAAAAAGCATTAAAGCAGCGTCGCCATAAACCCATTTTACTCATCGACTTGGCGGTACCTCGCGATATTGAGGAGCAAGTGAATGAATTGGATGACGCGTACCTCTATACGGTTGATGATTTACAAAATATAATCAGCGAAAATATTAAGAACCGCGAGCAAGCCGCGCAGCAAGCTCGCAAAATTATTGCTCGGGAAGCCAACCAATTTTTAGATTGGTTACGCTCCCTAGATAGCGTTACGTTAATTAGGGACTATCGGCAACACACACAGAAAGTTGCGCAGCTCCAGCTAGAAAAGGCGTTGGCGATGTTGCAACAAGGCAAGCCAGCCGAGCAAGTCATGCAAGTTCTCAGTCACAAACTAACGCAACAACTCGCGCACCGACCCACGCAGCTGTTAAAACAAGCGGGCGAGCAGGGTGACCAAACGACTTTGTCAGTGCTTCAGCGATTGTGGCTTGAGGATGATAATCAGAATAAGGAAACCAATTAAGCATGAATCCATCGATAGAGCGCAAGCTTGAGGGATTAATTGAGCGTTATGAGGAAGTGCAAGCACTACTGGGCGAACCTGATATTATTTCAGAACAGGATAAGTTTCGTTCATTATCAAAGGAATACGCTCAGTTAGAAGAAGTAGTCAGTGCGTTTAATTCTTATCGACAGGCGCAATCTGATCTAACCGCTGCACACGAAATGGCTGATGACGATGATCCCGAAATGCGTGAAATGGCAAATGAAGAGATTGCCGATGCTAAACAGCGGGTGGAAAGCCTAGAAAACTCATTGCAAGTACTACTGCTGCCTAAAGATCCAAACGATGATCGCGCATGTTACCTAGAAATCCGTGCGGGCGCAGGGGGTGATGAAGCGGCGATTTTTGCCGGCGATTTGTTCCGCATGTACAGCCGTTATGCTGAACAACACGGATGGCGCGTAAGTACTGTCAGTGCTAACGAAGGCGAACATGGCGGTTATAAGGAAGTGATTGCGCAGTTAAGTGGCGATGGTGTCTATGGTCGTATGAAATTTGAATCCGGTGGGCATCGTGTTCAACGCGTACCTGAAACGGAATCTCAAGGGCGGATTCATACGTCGGCATGTACGGTGGCGGTGTTGCCCGAAATTCCAGAGGCAGAAGCCATTGAAATAAATCCAGCTGACTTGCGCGTTGACACCTTTCGAGCGTCGGGCGCAGGTGGACAACACGTTAACCGAACGGACTCTGCGATTCGTATTACTCACTTGCCGTCGGGGGTGGTCGTTGAGTGTCAGGAAGAGCGCTCACAGCACAAAAACCGTGCCAAGGCGATGTCGGTACTGCAATCACGATTACAGCGCATGGAAGATGAGAAGCGCGCGCAAGAAGAAGCCAGTACCCGACGCAGCTTGGTGGGAAGCGGTGATCGTTCAGAACGTATCCGTACCTACAATTACCCACAAAGCCGCGTCACAGATCATCGTATAAACCTCACTCTATATCGCTTAGATGAGGTACTTGAGGGCGGGCTTGACCTATTGTTGGACCCGATTATCACTGAACATCAAGCTGACCAGCTCGCTGCATTGTCGCAAGATAATTAATGAACTTAAGTATCGAAGACGCGCTCAAGTGGGCGCGTCAACAGCTTGCAACGGATTCAGACTCAGCCGATGCTCAGGTTGACAGCCGCGTATTGTTATCTTACCTCCTCGATAAGCCATTGAGCTATTTCATGACGTGGCCGGAACGTCGTTTAACGGATGCACAATTTCAACAATTGCAAAACTGGGTTGCGCGACGTTGCCGAGGTGAACCCGTTGCTTATATTGTTGGTGAGCGAGAATTTTGGTCACTCTCTCTTGCGGTAGACAAAAGCACACTGATCCCCCGACCGGATACCGAATGCCTTGTAGAAACAGCACTGTCACTATCCTTACCGGCAGATGCACGGGTTTTAGATTTAGGTACTGGAACGGGCGCGATCGCACTGGCGCTGAAAAGCGAGCGTCCAGATTGGCAGGTGACCGCAGTCGATTGGTCAGCATCGGCAGTGTCGCTTGCTCAACGTAATGCGCGACGTCTTGGGCTTGCTGTTGAAGTTTTGCACAGTCATTGGTTCGACAGTTTGGCAGATCGAAGCGTTTACGATCTAATCGTTAGTAATCCTCCCTACATTGCTGAGGATGATGCGCACTTAGCTCAAGGTGATGTGCGTTTTGAGCCCCGTTCGGCACTTGTCGCGGAACGCGCTGGGATCGCTGATCTTCATCACATCGCAGAACAAGGTCACGCGTACCTGAAACCGAACGGTTGGTTGCTAATGGAACATGGTTGGCAGCAAGCGCAAGCGGTTATAACTTTATTACGTGAATTCGGTTATAAAAACGTTAACATATGGCGAGATTATGGTAATGTCGAACGAATCACTGGCGGACAGAAAGTGAAATAAGAGAGAGACCATTATGAGCAATCAGTTCATGTTTGCTGATGAGCCGCAACACTCGCAACCTGCACTCCTAAAAGACAAATGGAAGGTGCTTATTGTTGATGATGAACCCGAGGTTCATGCGGTGACAAAATTGGCATTAAGCGATTTTGAGTTCCTCGGTCGAGGTCTTGATTTTTTCAGTGCTTTTTCGGGTGAAGAAGCGCGTCAATTGGTGGATCAACATCCTGATGCTGCCATTCTATTACTCGACGTGGTGATGGAATCTGACGATGCGGGCTTGAAAGTCGCTCGTTATATTCGTGAAGAAGCGGATAACCACTACACTCGGATTATTCTTCGCACAGGTCAGCCAGGGCAAGCGCCCGAGCGTACAGTGATTGTCAATTATGATATCAACGACTACAAATCTAAAACTGAGCTTACTGCGCAGAAACTGTTTACTGCGGTGATGTCGTCGTTACGTTCGTACCGCGATATCATGTCGGTCGATCAAAGCCGTCAGGGCCTCGAGAAAATCATTGAAGCATCGGCCAACTTATATACATTGCAACCTATGCAACAGTTTGTTGACGGTATTGTCCAGCAGCTCAGTTGGGTGATCGGCGGAGCCAGGCAAACGTTGTATGCAACGGCGACCGACGATGGCCGTGCTTACCGTGTTGTTGCCGCCAATGGCGAGGATAGCGACGTTGCGATGGGGCAAACTTTGCGTGCTGTATTACCGGGCAAGGCGCTCTCCGAGCTCGATAACGTCATCCGTGATAATAGCCATTATTATGGAGATGATTTTGTACTGATGTATTGTCGGAGCCATTGTCGTCCTCAAGGCTCTGTGTTGTTTATCGGTGGTATGTCGCGTGCGCTCACCGATGATGATCATCATGTCTTAAAGCTATTTGCTGAAAACGTGCAGAAAGCGCAAGACAATGTAGTGTGTATCGAAGATACAGACGTTCTTATGGCGGGCATTGCTGACCAACTAGTGCGCCTGCAAGCAGTGCACTTTGATAGTAGCACCGTTGGCGGGTCTGAGGCTATTGCTTATCGCATCGGCACTACGTTATTCGATGAGACCACTGCCATCAATATAAGTTGTGCGTTGACGCTATATACACGCGCTAAACCTTTGTTGTCGTGTATTGAGCCTAACGCAGCCGCTCACGAAACCAGTTGCCAACAACGAATTGCGACGTCACTGCGAGGACTGAAAAATGGTCAAGAACAAGCAACACAATTTGCTTTTACGGCGTTAATGGATCGATTGGAGCGTTGGGATGGATTAGGTTTACCGGATGGCAAAAAGGGAAACTCGATTGCTCAACCGACTCAAGTCATCTTGGTATCGGAACAAATCGCCGATTGGCGCGCGCAGGGATTGGCAGAAAGTGATATGATTACGCGTTTGCAAGACGAACGCGGGCGTTATTACTCTCCCGACTTTTTAGATAACGTCATTAAACACCTAAGCGGTGTCCTGGCGTAGTCATGATTAGCGCGTCTACTATGCATTTTTTTGACGGCAAGGAGAATTAATTTTGTATATCGCATTTAAACATTTGCACGTGCTATTTGTCGTGATTTCCGTGGCTTTATTTATGCTGCGTTTTTTCTGGGTGTTGAAGTCCCCTCAACAGTTACAGAAGAAGTGGGTGAAAATTGTGCCGCATGTGAACGATACTTTTCTTCTGTTAAGTGCCATCGCGATGATTATTATCGTTGGTGGGGCGCCTATTGGCGCAGCATGGCTGTCTAATAAAATTATTGGCCTTGTCGGCTACATTATTTTTGGTCTAATTGCTTTTAAGGCGTCGAGTGCTGCTTGGCGTTGGGTTGGATTTTTAGGTGCTGTGGCTTGGTTATTGTTTCTTTTCCATGTCGCTTATTCAAAAATGCCCGTACTGTTTGCGTAAAATACGCAAAACGCATTCATACACTCAATTTTACTTAGGTGACCATGTCGTATTCTTTTCTTGAGTCCAGTGAACAAGAATGGCTACCAACAATTGATATTATTTGGGAAATCAGTCGTCAACTTGGCTATCGAAAGGTAGCCGATATTGATGAATTTTGGCAACAAGTGGACAACTTTGGAGGTTTCGAGGAAGACGCCTCCGCGGCAGATAAAATGGCTCAGTTGGGACGTCATTTTTATCGCCAATTGGGTTACAGCGATGCGCCTGAATCATGGGTTAAATCCCATCGAATTTTAATCCATGATGTGTGTATGCAACGCACGGGTGTGCCCTTGGTGTTAGCAATGTTATTACACGCAGCGGCGCACCGTCATGGCTTGCATGTTCAACTGATTGACTTTCCCGGTTATCCGCTACTTAAATATGAAGCGCACAACCAAGCGTACTTTTTTGATCCTCATACGGGCGAGTCAGTGCGCTACGAAGATATTGTTCATCGGTTCGATCACCTGATGGACGGAGATGCAGAATTCTGTTGGGAGTGGGCAGAAGCAACACCGCAGTCAGCGCTTATCGAAGCGTATCTGACTGAATTAAAACAATGCTTCATGGCTGAGGCTCGCTTCGAGAAAGCGTTGCGTTGTATTGAGATGTTGCTCGTTTTACGGCCCAACGATCCCTATGAGATTCGAGATCGTGGTTATTTGTACGAAGAATTAGGTTGTCAGCATATTGCAGCAGACGACTATCAATTTTTCGTTGAACAATGTCCTGATGACCCCAGCGCTCAGTTGTTAAAGTTACAATTGGAAAATTATGCTGGACCGTCGCATATTGTTCATTGATAAAAAAAGTTTAATAAGAATGATTAAAATTAAGGAGTATCCAGATGCTGGCAGCTGCACCTAAGGTTGCAGAGACGACCGCTTTGATCACCAATGATGGTGTGATTATTGGCTTGCTATTAGCCATTTTAGGGTTGGTTTTTTATACCCACTCGAGCAAACATCCTGCGTTTGAAAAGTTTTATAAATACGTTCCAGCATTGTTGCTGTGTTATTTCATTCCATCACTGCTGAACACATTTAATATTGTCGATGGCAATGCCAATGCTGTGACAGATATCACCATGGATTATCTCTTACCTGCGTGTATGGTGCTATTGACTCTGAGCTTAGATCTGAAAGCGGTTGTAGGTTTGGGATCAAAAGCGCTTATTCTATTCTTAACAGGTACGTTGGGTATTGTTATAGGGGGGCCTATAGCGTTGCTGTTGGTCTCCTTAGTCTTCCCAGAACTACTGGGTGGTGCAGGACCGGATGCGGTTTGGCGCGGTATGACTACGATTGCAGGTAGTTGGATAGGTGGTGGTGCAAACCAAGCGGCGATGAAAGAAGTTTACGAAGTCGGCGGCGACATCTTCTCTGCAATGGTTACAGTCGATATCATTGTTGCCAACCTTTGGATGGCTGTACTGCTTTATATGGCGGCAAACGCTAAGAAAATTGATGCGCGCACCGGCGCGGATACCTCGGCGATTGACGCAATTCGCGCGAAAGTTGAAAAATACGAAGCTGAACACGTGCGTAATCCCAGTTTACGCGACTTGATGTTGATTTTAGCTGTTGGTTTTGGGGTAGCGGGCTTGGCTCATTTACTGGCCGATTGGATAGCACCCGCCATCGGAGAGCATGCGCCGTACTTAAGTCGTTTTAGCTTAGATAGTTTGTTTTTCTGGGTCATCGTATTAGCAACAGCAGGCGGGATCGCATTATCGTTCACGCGTGCCCGGTCTCTTGAAGCGGCTGGCGCCTCTAAAATTGGTTCAGTTTTCGTTTATATTCTAGTCGCCAGTATTGGTTTACATATGGACGTCACCGCAATCGTTGATGCCCCTAAATATTTCTTGATAGGTGCTATTTGGATGATGATTCATGCAGGCTTGATGCTACTTGTTGCTAAGCTCATAAAAGCCCCTGTCTTTTACATGGCTGTGGGAAGTCAAGCCAATGTTGGCGGTGCTGCGTCCGCGCCTGTGGTTGCATCCGCTTTTCATCCTTCGCTAGCTCCGGTTGGTGTATTATTGGCCGTGATGGGTTATGCATTGGGTACCTATATGGCTTATTTAGCCGGTCAAATCCTGCGTGTTGTCGGTAGTTAAGGAGCGTTAGTATGCAATCCGTTGATATGGGTAATATTACGTTTGATAACCAGCGTCCGTTTGTTTTATTTGGCGGTCTCAATGTACTCGAATCTCGAGATCTCGCGCTCCGGACCGCTGAGCACTTTATGAAGGTGACCGAGGCATTAGGTATCCCTTATGTCTTTAAAGCATCTTTTGATAAAGCAAATCGCTCATCGATTCATTCGTTTCGAGGGCCCGGATTAGAGGAAGGCTTAAAAATATTTGAAGCTGTAAAACAGGCTTTTAATGTACCCATTATCACGGATGTACACGAACCTTATCAGGCCTCGCCAGTAGCTGAAGTCGCTGACATTATTCAGCTACCCGCCTTTTTGGCACGTCAAACCGACTTAGTTATGGCTATGGCAAAAACGGGCGCGGTGGTTAATGTTAAAAAACCGCAGTTTTTAGCGCCGCATGAGATGAAACATATCATCAAGAAGTTCAATGAAGCAGGCAACGAACGTATTTTGTTATGCGAGCGGGGGAGTTGCTTTGGCTATAATAATTTAATTGTTGATATGCTGGGCATGGATGACATGAAGTCAATGGCACCGGTCGTGTTTGATGCGACGCATGCTTTACAGCGGCCTGGAGGTCGGCTCGATTCGGCGGACGGTCGTCGGGCGCAAGCTGCCGAGTTAGCGCGTTCGGGAATGGCGCTGGGATTAGCCGGTCTATTTATTGAGGCACACCCAAACCCAGATGAAGCAAAGTGTGACGGTCCTTGTGCGCTACCATTGGCAAAACTCGAACCCTATTTGCAGCAAATGAAAGCAGTTGACGACTTGGTCAAATCATTTGCCCCCCTCGATACTACGAACTAAACCGTTGCCATGTTAAAGCCGTCACATATGCAGGCGCCAACTAAACTTACTGGCGTTGATGCGGCAAAAATTTTGTCGCGAGCAGTCGGCGGCTTGTTAGCATTGTTATCCATCGCAATGCTATTACCGTTTGCGGTAGCCGTCGCAAACAGCGAAAAAGAACAATGGACCTACCTCACGTTAGCTGTTATCGGTGTGGTAGTCGGTACCGCGTTGTTTCTACAAAAATCGGGTGATGCCAAATTACGAGCTAGACAAGTGTTTTTGCTGACATCACTCTGTTGGTTATCTGCAAGCCTATTCTCGGCACTGCCATTTATTTTCGCGCAACCCTACTTGAGCTTCGCAGATGCTTGGTTCGAATCAATGTCCGCCATCACCACGACAGGGGCTACGGTGATTGTTGGGCTTGATAACCTCCCTCGCGCGGTGCTGCTTTGGCGTGGCATGCTGCAATGGTTAGGCGGCATCGGTATCATTGTTATGGCGATGGCGATATTACCGTTTTTGCAAGTCGGTGGTATGCGACTTTTCCAAGCTGAATCCTCAGATATCTCCGGTAAATTTATGCCTCGTTCGAGCAATATGGTATTTGCGATTGGGCGAGTCTATATTCTTTTAACGCTTCTGGTGATGTTGCTGTATTGGTTTGGCGGGATGCACACCTTTGACGCGATTGTGCACGGCATGACTACAATTGCGACGGCTGGCTTCTCCAATTATGATGCCTCGTTCGGACATTTTGCCGATAGCCCGTTTTTGATGATAACGGGAACACTCTTTATGGTCGCCGGTGCTTTGCCCTTTGTTTTATATATTCGTGCGCTGAAGGGGGATGTTGGTCCGCTGTATCAAGACTCCCAAGTACGTGCTTTTCTGATTTTTCTTGCCATCGCAATTACCTTTATCACACTGGTGCACGGTACGCGTGGTCGAGATGTCTTTGATGCATTAATTCATACAGCCTTTAACGTGGTATCGGTCGTAACGACGACCGGCTACGCAAGCGAAGATTACGGACAGTGGGGAAACTGGGCATTAATGGTGTTTTTCTACTTGATGTTTGTCGGTGGTTGCACGGGCTCTACCGCTGGCGGTATGAAGATCTTTCGTTTTCAGCTCTCACAACTGCTACTCAAAAAGCAGTTTAGTCAGCTAATACACCCGAACTTAGTTAGGGTTCAAAGTTACCAAGATCGCCGTGTCAATGATGCCTTACTGGGTTCTATGGTCGCCTTTTGTTTTATGTATTTTCTCCTCGTTGCATTCATCGCGCTAGGACTATCTTTGTTTGATCTTGATTTCCTAACGGCGATCTCGGGTGCCGCTTCTGCCGTAAGTAACGTAGGTCCCGGTTTGGGTGAAGTAATCGGTCCCTCGGGTAGCTTCGCGAGTTTAGAGAGTGGTGCTAAATTATTACTGGTGTTTGCCATGTTAGCCGGGCGTCTAGAAATAATGACCGTGCTGATATTGTTTCATCGCCACTACTGGCGACACTGATACCTTTTTATCAAAACGTAGGACTAACTTATGGATCCTTGGTTGCTTGCCTTTTTTGTAAGCGGTGCTAGTGGCTTGATGACAGCACTAGGTTCCAGTGTTGTTCTTATTGGCTGGCAACCGAGTCAGCGTCATACCAATATTCTGCTTGGCTTTGCTGCTGGCGTGATGTTGGCTGCAGCTTTTTTCTCTTTGATTGTGCCGGCGCTAGAGATTGCCAGTAATCTCTATGGCGATGGGATCATTCCTCCGTTAATGGCGGTTACGGGTATCCTCGCTGGCGCTTTACTCATTGCGCTTATTGATAAGACCGTACCCCATGAGCATTTTATCAAAGGCACTGAAGGCCCCGTCAATTCACGTCTAAGTCGCTTGTGGCTATTCATTATCGCGATCACGATTCACAACATCCCAGAAGGCTTAGCGGTCGGTATAACGGCTGCTGGCGAGGACTGGGACGCAACTATAGCGATTGCCTCCGGTATTGGTTTACAAAATGTGCCAGAAGGGTTGGCCGTTTCTTTGGCCTTGTTAGCCCTTAACTATTCGCGCTTTAAGGCTTTCTTAATTGGTGCTTTGACAGGGTTAGTTGAGCCAATAGGTGGTTTGTTAGGTGGGATTTTTGTTGGCTTAACGGAGTGGCTGTTGCCTTGGGGGTTATTGCTTTCAGCCGGAGCGATGATTTACGTCATTAGCCATGAAATTATTCCTGAAACTCACCGCGAGGGTGAGCATTCTAAAGCCAGTGGCGGGTTGATGGTTGGATTGGTCATAATGCTGTTTCTAGACGTATGGTTAGGTTGAGTTCATTCTATAGAGGATAAAAAACCATGTTTAAACGTTCAGTTTTAACCTTAACGTTGGCTAGCACTTTGAGTGTCAGTGCGATTGCAAGCGCTCCTCAGCAAAAGACTTCGGCGCCGGGCTATTACCGTATGATGTTAGGTGATGTCGAGGTAACGGCTATATCTGATGGTACGACAGAGTTACCGGTGCATCAGCTGTTACAAATGGATGCGGACAAGGTGCGTGAAAAACTCGCCGAATTTTATCGTCAGTCACCGTTGGAAACCTCGGTCAATGCTTACCTTATTAATGACGGTGAGTCTCTCATTTTGATAGATACCGGTGCGGGCTCAATGTTCGGCGCATCTTTAGGTAATCTCGTCCGTAACATCGAGGCAGCAGGCTACAGTACCGATCAAATCGATGAGGTGTATATTACTCACATGCACTCAGACCATATCGGCGGGCTGATCGATGATGGAGAACGCGTGTTTAAAAATGCGACCGTTCGCGCGGATAAACATGACGCGGACTACTGGCTATCAAAGCAACAAATGCAACAAGTGCCTGAAGCACAACAGGGTGGTTTTAAAGCTGCGATGAAAGCCTTGGGTGCTTACGCAGAAGCCGGTCAGTTTAAACCTTTTGTTGCGGGCGAAACGCTCGCCGGGAATATTAAAAGTGTGGAAGCCTACGGCCATACTCCTGGACATACGATGTATCGGTTGGATGCAGGTGACCAAACCTTAGTCTTTTGGGGCGATATTATGCACGTTGCGGAAGTACAGTTTGATCAACCGCAAGTGACGATTGCGTTTGATAGTAATCAAGATGAGGCGCGAGAGCGACGCATCAAAGCCTATGCTGAGGCAGAGAAAGAGGGTTATTACGTCGCGGGCGCGCATTTACCATTTCCTGGTGTGGGCCAAGTAAAAAGCGATGGCGATGCCTATGACTGGGTACCTGTAAATTACTCGCCGATGTGGTAACTTGCCATAATATTTCAGCGAACACTTGATCGCTGAAACGACATCGATTAAATTAAACGCATGTTTAAAATGTGTGTTTCTAATCATGTCTAATCTTAAAAGTCATGCTAGCGACGCCCCGTCATCAGTGCGGGCGTCGTCTAACAAGCCCTCAACACAGAAGCGGATACTCGATACCGCCGAGCGATTGTTTGCGAAAGAGGGGTTTGAACAAACGTCTTTACGCCAAATTACCCAAGAAGCGGATGTTAATTTAGCATCCGTCAACTATCACTTTGGTTCTAAGAAAGCACTCATTCAGGCTGTGGTAGCACGCTACATGGATGTGTTCATGCCTGCGCTGGATGAGGAGTTACGTGGTCTTGATGATGAATCAGCGCTAACAACATTGCAGGTGTTTGAAGCCTTCAAGCTGCCATTATTTTCGTTGAACGGTATTCATAAACGCGGCACCGAGCGCTTTCTTCGGCTACTCGGTTTTGCTTACTCAGAAACTCAGGGTCATTTACGACGCTATACGCAATCGGCATTTGGCAATGTGTTACAGCACCTTTTGGCGCTGTTACACCGAGCCAACCCAGAGCTTTCTGATGAAGAAATGTTTTGGCGCTTACACTTTGTACTTGGTGCGACTGTGTTTGCGCAGGTATCTGGGCAGGCACTGATTGAAATCGCCCGAGCTGAGTTTAATTATGAAGTGAATATTAAAACCGTCATTGAACATTTGATCGTATTTATAGCAGGTGGACTTGAACGTCCTTAAAGGCAGACAGCTCTGCTAGGTTGTTCTAGACTGACTGTAAGTCCCATTGTTTGGAGAGTTGAATGGAAATCTTGATATTAATTATCGTGCTGTTGGTCATTGTACTCGCAGTGGGTGATATTCGTCGCAGCTTAATTACTAAGCCGGTGTTCAAATTATTTAAACGCATTCTTCCGCCGTTGTCAGACACTGAACGTGAGGCAATGGAGGCAGGTGACATCTGGTGGGACGGCGAGTTGTTCAGTGGACGTCCAGATTGGCAGAAGCTACTGGAAACGCCTGAGCCGAAGTTGACCAGCGAAGAGCAAGCGTTCGTCGATAATCAGTTGGCTGAGTTATTGGATATGTTGGATGATTTTAAAATCGTTCAACAAGATAGAGATTTACCTAAACCTGTTTGGGACTTTTTACGCAAGGAGCATTTCTTTGCCATGATTATTGGTAAGGAATATGGTGGTTTAGATTTCTCTCCAGCGGCTAACTCTTACATTGTTTCGCGTATCGCGTCACGCTCTATCAGTGCTGCGGTATCGGTGATGGTGCCGAACTCTCTCGGTCCAGGCGAGCTGTTAACGCATTACGGTACGGATGAACAGAAAAACTATTGGCTTCCGCGTTTAGCGGACGGTACGGATATCCCATGTTTTGCATTAACGGGTCCTGAAGCGGGCTCTGATGCAGGTGCTATTCCCGATGAAGGCATTATTTGTAAGGGTGAACACGAGGGCAAGGAAGTCGTTGGTATTCGTCTTAATTGGTCAAAACGTTATATTACGTTGGCGCCTTCTGCAACGGTGCTGGGTTTGGCATTCAAGTTGTACGACCCTGAAAGCTTGCTAGGCGACAAGAAAGAACTAGGTATTACCTGCGCTTTGATTCCGACATCACACAAGGGGGTGGTCACTGGGGATCGTCACTTCCCGCTGAATCAAGCGTTTTTAAATGGGACCACCTACGGTGAAGATGTTTTCATTCCTTTAGAGTGGATCATTGGCGGCGCGGATTATGCGGGTAAAGGCTGGCGCATGTTGGTTGAGTGTCTATCTGCTGGTCGTGGTATTTCATTGCCCGCATTGGCGGCAGCTTCAGGTCACGTCACACAACGTATGACAGGTGCGTACGCTTATGTGCGGCAACAGTTCGGTTTACCGATTGGTGTATTCGAAGGCGTGCAGAGCGCTATGGGTAAAATTGGTGGAACAAACTATACCTTAGAATCGATGCGCCGGCTCACCGTATCTGCGTTATGTCAGGGCAAATCACCTTCGGTTGTTACGGCTATGACCAAGTACCACATGACTGAGATGGGTCGTGAGGTCATCGAACATGCGATGGATATTCACGCAGGTAAAGGGATTCAGCTAGGTCCACACAACTACCTGGGTCATAATTATATGGCGACGCCGGTCTCGATTACGGTCGAGGGCGCGAACATTCTAACCCGTAACCTGATGATTTTTGGTCAGGGTGCAACACGCTGTCACCCGTATGTCCTAGAAGAAATGAAAGCCGCTTCGAACCCAGATGAAGAGCAAGGTTTAATGGCATTCGATGGCTTGCTGATGAAACATGTAGGCTTTGCGGTCAGCAATGTGTTCAGCAGCCTTTGGATGGGTTTAACAAGTTCGCGCTTTAATGAAACGCCGGTCAGTGGTGAAACTGGTCGTTATTATCAGCACTTAACGCGCTTTAGTCGTGGCTTAGCCATGGCAGCGGACGTGTCGATGCTAATGCTGGGTGGTGACTTAAAACGTAAAGAAATGATCTCTGCGCGTTTAGGTGATGTTTTGAGTCACTTGTATATGGCGTCAGCGGTGCTGAAGCGTTTCGAGGACGAAGGACGACAAGCGGCTGACTTACCTTATGTGCATTATGCAGTGCAGAGCCACCTACATAAGATTGGTTATGCATTTGATGGATTCTTCCGCAACTTCCCGAAACGTTCAGTGGCGGTACTCATGCGCGCAATGGTATTCCCATTGGGTAATCACTTTGCACAGCCGTCGGATGAGTTATTACAAGACATTAGTACTGACATGATGAAGCCGGGTATCACTCGCGATCGTCACACGTTCTTATGCTATTGGAAAGATGATGAGAACGATATGACAGGTCATATGGAGAAAGCATTCTTAGCGATGTTGGATATGAAAGACGTCTATAAGAAGCTTCGTAAGGCCGAAAAACGCGGTGAGCTATCGGGTAACTTGAATGGTCAGGCGTTAGCCGATAAGGCGAAAGAGCTTAATATTATCAGTGCAGAAGAAGCCGATAAGCTGGCTCATACCGAAAAACTTCGCATGACAGCGATTGGTGTCGATAGCTTTGCCCCCGGTATTATCGAAAACAATCAGTTCTATACCACGAAGGGTGATTTACGCAAACAAGCCGTGCGTGATTAACGCACGGCTCTGGACGTGGTATTTACTGTAATGTGGCGCGCTTATCTTTCATGGTAAAGATAGGCGCGTTTTTGTAAGCGGGTGTTGATACGTGCTCCAGTGCTGCGGTACTCACTGGACACTGACCGTTAACAATGAAGTCGCGAGCAGCACCGGTTAGCGGATCGGCAAACTCGCCCCAATCGGCGACAATTGCATCATTTACTGGGCAGTCAGGCGATAGACCATCATAGTACTGGCCTTGCCCTTCCGAGTTCACGGTTTCAAAATTAATAGCGAAGGTGACCTTATCGCATAACTCTTGTGGTTGTTGACCCACAGGTTTACCACAACTGGTTTCACCGATCGTGATCACATCAACGTGCGGCCGTAATGAGTTAATTACCAACTCAGAGGACGAGCAACTCGCCCCTGTGGTGAGTACAATGACTTGATCCAGATCGAGCTGACGGATGCCATCAACCAAACTAAAGGGCACCGTCTCATTTTGCGCCGCGTTATTATCATTGAAGCGATATTGAATGAAGGTTTTGCCCTGTACTTGCGTACCTGCGGTCTGGGTGGCAAGTTGGTTAGCATAACGAATTAACCCTCCGCCGTTGTATCGCAGATCAATCACTAAACGGTCGATGTTGTTGGCATCCAGTTCATTGAATACCTGATTGAGGTCATCTCCTGTTCGGTTGATAAACGCATCGAGGGTAAAGTAACCGACACGTTGGCCATCAATCTGCCAAATTGTTTGGCCCATCACCGTATTTGTTGCGACTTCATCTTTGGTGATTGTTGCCGTTTGCTCATCGCCCGTCGGGTTACGCCAAGTAATCTCTCTTGTGATGCCTGACTCCGCAGGGCCTAACGCGCCGCTGTAAGCACCATTCGCGAGTAATTGTGAAACAGCAACACCGTCGATCGCAATAATTTCGTCTGCACGACGCATGCCAGCGTTCCATGCGGGTGAGTCTTGGTAGACGAAACGTAGTTTGACACGATCGGCACTAATCTGCTGTTGGGAAAAACCAAAGCCTGCGTATTCAGCTGAGACAAACAGGGCGTCATATTCATCTTGCGTCAAAATATAGCTGTATCGATCTTCGGGGGCACGTAATTCTTCAAGTAGTTGATATACGTCGTCATAAGCCTCGGGGTCGATGGTTTGCGGAAGGCTATCGTTCCAAAAATAATCTTCCTGCATGTACTCGAAGAAGCGTTGGTTTTGATCCGCGAACGAGCAACTGGCGAAGTTATTTCCTCCACCTGTGGTATTGCTGTTATCGGACGAAGAACCGCCACAAGCGATAAGCGCAGCGCACAACGAGCATGATAAGACTGAACGTAGAGGTTTCATTTTGGCCACTCTTGTTAACGACGTGTTAATGATCTTATTACATGCTTATTTTTTACAGGGGTCAAGCTGTACAATTCAGCCACCTCTGGCAAACTAGCGCTTATTATTATGAAGAAATGAGATGATGGCATGGCACAGGTAATGATCGATATCGCGGGTACTGAGTTAACCGCCGAAGATAAGCAACTATTAGCGCATCCGGATGTTAACGGACTGATATTGTTCACCCGCAACTTTGTCAGTATTGAACAAGTGGAAAGCCTCGTGGCGGCTGCTCGCGCCGCGTCTGAAACACCCTTGTTAGTTGCTGTTGACCATGAGGGCGGGCGAGTACAACGGTTTCGCGATGGTTTCAGTGCTATCCCAGCTATGGCCCGTATTACTGATCTGCCGAGTGATGAACAACTGACTGCGGCGCAAGACTTAGGGTGGCTCATGGCGAGAGAAGTTCGAGCCGTAGGGATTGATATCAGTTTTGCGCCGGTATTGGATATTAATGGATGTAGCGAAGTGATTGGTGACCGTGCCTTTGCGAGCGACGTTCAGCAGGTCGCGCATATCGCGCAAGCATTTATTGAGGGCATGCATGAAGCAGGTATGGGTGCAACAGGTAAGCATTTTCCTGGACACGGCTCGGTAGCAGCGGATTCGCACTTTGCAGTGCCGGTTGACAGCCGCTCAAAAGAAGCCATTTTTAGTACCGATCTCCCTGTTTTTGATATGTTGGCCGATCGACTTGCCGGCATAATGCCTGCGCATGTGATATACGAGCAGGTCGATCCGCAGCCAGCGGGATTCTCTCATTATTGGTTACAAACCATACTGCGCGAACAACTGGGCTTTAACGGGCTGATTTTTAGCGATGATTTGTCGATGCAAGGAGCGACAGTGGTCGGCGATATGCGTCAGCGCGCTTTGGCAGCACTGCAGGCGGGTTGCGACATGATACTGGTATGTAATGATCGCGATGCGGCCTTTGAACTACTGCAACAGCCGTTACCTGATACTTCGGCTCGCAGTCGTCAGCGCTTACAAGCGATGTTGGGCGCTGCTAATTACGAGCGTATGGATGAGCTACAACGCTCGAACCGTTGGCAGGAAGTGCAACGCTGGCTCGAGCGTATCAGCGGTTAATTAAGCTTCGTAGGGAAGGGGGTCGGTGACGCCATTGGCGGCAAAGGCCTCTAACCGCTCGACACAGGCACCGCATTTACCACAGGCTTTATCGCGTCCGTTGTAGCAGGTCCACGTATCTGCGTAGTTCAGTTCCATACGCAAGCCGTCAGCGAGAATGGCATTTTTATCAACATCAAGGTAAGGCGCAACCACTTCTACAGGTTCGTAGTTTGCTAACTGACTGACCACGTTCATCTGGCGTACAAATTCGGGGCGACAATCAGGATAAATTGCGTGGTCACCCGAGTGAGCGCCATAATAAACGGCACTTGCGCCCTCGGATACGGCGTAACCGATCGCTAGTGACAACAAAATCATATTGCGGTTGGGTACGACTGTCGACTTCATTGAGGATTCTTCGTAATGCCCCTCAGGGATCTCAATGTCGTCAGTTAAAGAACTGCCCGCTAGCAAGGTGTTAATTGCGGTTATATCAACGATTTTATGAGGAATATTGAGTGCTTCGCAAACTTTAGCGGCCACATCCAGCTCGCGCACATGGCGTTGACCATAATTAAAAGACAATGCCGATACTTCATGACCTTGCTCTAATGCTCTATTCAGTACTGTAAATGAATCCATTCCACCTGAATAAATGACAACCACCTTTTGCGACATTCGCTGACTCCCCGTATAATTAAGCTTCCAATCATTTTAGCGAAAATCATGACTTACCGCATTAACGAAATTTTTGAAACTCTGCAGGGTGAGGGGACCTTTACGGGTGTGCCTTCAATTTTTATCCGCTTACAGGGGTGTCCTGTTGGCTGCCCTTGGTGTGATACGCAACACACATGGGACGTGAAGCAAGAAGACCAAGTGTCAGTTGCAACGATGATGGCAAAGTCTGAGGCAACGTCCGAGTGGGCGGAGATGTCCAGTGCTGATATTGTCGAACTGATAAAGCAACGCGGCTATCGTGCTAAACATGTCGTGATTACCGGTGGCGAGCCTGCAATGTATGATTTGCGAGAACTGGGTGAGGTGCTGGAAGCCCAGGGTATGCGATTACAGATAGAGACAAGCGGTACTTATGAGTTGCTCATTACAGCCGGTACATGGGTGACAGTATCGCCTAAGCTCGATATGCCTGGGGGCTATTTAGTGCGCAGCGATTGCTTGAGTCGTGCCGATGAGATCAAGCACCCGGTCGCGATGCAAAAACATATAGATGCTTTAGATAGATTGTTGCAAGGACAAAAGCTTAAATCGGATGTGGTTATTTGTTTGCAGCCTATTAGTCAACGTCCACGAGCCACCGAACTAGCGATGAAAACCTGTATTGAGCGCAACTGGCGTTTGTCGGTACAGATGCACAAATATCTGAATATCGAGTAAGTTAAAGTTAGATCGCCCTCGTTAGGTAGGGCGATACTCACATTTCCCTTCTATACTGCGGATTCCTTTCACAGCTCGAGGAATCAGTATGTGTCAATTTAATCACTTAACTCGAACCCATCACCGCCAACACGGTCAGGGAATGACAGAATACATCATTATTGTTGCCTTAATTGCGGTTGCTGCAATTGGTGTGTATTCCATGTTTGGGCAAAGCTTACGAAACCAAGTCGCGGGTCTGGCTAAAGAGATGACAGGTCAAAGTGCGTCTTCGGAAATCAATCAAGCAAGACAGTCAGCACGTACCGCATCAACGGTAGCGAAAAAGAATATTAACTTAGGCAATTACGACGAAGCTAACCAAACGGAAGAACAATGAACCGTCTTCTACGTAACCGAGGTATGGCACTACCGCTTTACCTAGCCTTATCAACCTTACTTTGTTTAGCGTTGCTCTCAGTCACTCAGTTAGGTCAACATGCGCGTCGACAGTTTTATCTACAAAGTGTCGCCGATAATGCTGCTATGAGTGCAGGTGTATTAATGGCGCGGCAGCTTAATTTTGCCGCGTTATTAAACCGAGCCCTGATTGGTAATCAAGTTGCACTTGCACAGTGGGTGGGCTTGCATAGTTGGTTCAATATGATGGTGTCATTAATCAACAATAGCGCCACGGTATTGTCCTTTGTTCCCGTTCTTACCGGACCTATGGTTACACTCAAACGAGCGCTTAAAGGTATTAAATTGGGCACTGAGCGTGGTTTGTCTGCCGTGGTTATGCTTCACGTTGCTATTATTCAAGCGATCTCGGCACTGCAGACCGTATTACAGCACACCTTAATTGCCGAAATTCCATTTTCGATCGAGGACGTGGTAGCGGCACATGACGACCGTTTAGAGTGGGACGCCTTTCATGGCGGTGGTATTGTTCCTTTTCCAGCGCTTTGGTGGCGGTTAACCCAAGTCGAGTCAACACGTGACAAAGAGCAGTCAGCGTTTTTTAAAACGCTAGTGCTGAAGAGCCGAGATCCGTTTTCTAAAAAGCGAACCTACAATTGGCTCGATACTTATGCACTAAAAATTCGTCGAGCCGGAGGTAGTGACTTGGCAACGCGTTGGAATGGTGAATGGAATTGGCATGCTATCGATACAGTTTCAGCGCACTGGCGTAAATATTGGGCATTCGGCAGTATGAAAGAGCGTTTGCCGTTGGCGTGGGGGGCTTCGGCACAGTATGTTCGTGTAAAACGTTGGGCATCACTGTACGGTGAGTCCGAGTGGATCAATCCTTGGGCAACGTGGCTAGGTTGGCAGTCGATGCCACGGCTCAAAGTGAAACAGCCTGCATTTCGCTTTGTTCGCTTACAACATAAAGCACGACTCGGTGCTGATAAAATTGTTATCAAAGTCACTGACCCTGAATCGGAGCAACAAGCCGTGGCAAAAGCCGAAGTGTTTTTTTCGCGTCCCAATAGTTTATTTCCGCGCTCCGACAGCAAACACGAGAAGGAAAATCTATTCAATGCGCTTTGGCAAACAAAGTTGTCGCCCCTATCGCTGATTGAACAAACTGTATTAGGCATCCAAGCCTATGAAAAGTCGACTTAATCTACAATTAAATAGCGGTCACGTATTGGTCGAGTCGCTTATAGTGGCGGGGCTTTGGGTGCTGTTGGTGCTGTCTATTGCTGATGAACTCTTACCCGCTGTCAAGACGAGCGAGACGACGTTAGCTCAACAGCGACACCGCATCTTTTCTGAGCCTGAAGATTCCGAGCTATTGCAACGCTCAAGTGATTATACCTCGGCTCAGGTCAGTCATCGCGTTCTCGGACCGTTGGATAAACTCGTAAAGAATGAACTGGATATCGATAATTTCGTGCAGCCTGAACAAGAAACATCGCTATGGCCTATGGCGCAGATACGCAATGATTGGTCGGCGAGGGATGATGCGGCGTTACGCGACCGTCCTGCAGGTTGGGTGATTAATCGTGTATTAGACATGGGGTGGTTGAATGCAGTGCGTGACATCATCGCTATTTTGCCTTTTGCCAGAGAGTTCTCAAGTGATTCATTAATTTGGGGCCATATTGATGACGAAATCGTCCCTGAGGAGGAAGAAACGTGCTCGCGGATATTCCAATGGCTTTGTTGATGTGGACATGGGCTGACCCCGCTCCAGTCCATGAGCTGATACGTTTAGTAGAGCCTGCACAGCCGGACTGGCATCAATTAGAAGAACAGTTCCCTGATTGCCCTGTCACCACTGAACTCAAGCTATGGGTGTGTGAAATTGAACAAAAAATCTGGCTATTACATCAAGGAGAAAATAAGCACTGGTGGTTATCATCGATAGACATGAATAAGCCAACAACGCAACCTCCGCCAATAAATATTGGTCTGAAACCATTCGGCTACGGGACGCAACAAGGCTATCAATATTGGCTGTTTATTGAGCCTGTTGGACGCGTTGCTATGCGACGACAACTTGAATTTCGGTTGAGTCAGTTAAAACGTCAACGATTATCCGTAAATAGCTCGCACGAACTCATTCATTTGCCTGCATTAAACAGCTTACTTAGCCTCTATAACTATAGCCAATGGACGGTATTGATATGGTTAAAGCATCAGCAGGACAAGCGCTGACAGAGTCACTGATATTGTTATTAATGTGCGCTGTATTTTTGTTTGGCACCGATTGGGGACAGTCGGTTGTAGAGCAACTCAGGCAACTGGGAAACTTATTGACACTGCATTTTAAAACCATGCTCAACTTGATTAGCTTTGTACCAGGGAGTGGAATGTGAAAGCGAAAAAGCAATGGGTCATTTTATTGCTCATGAGTATTGTGTTGACGGCTTTCACCTTGTGGTTATTGCGCTCATACCTTAACTACGAGACGGCTAAACGTTTGAAGGCTGAGACACCTCCTGAACAAGCTATCGTGGTATTTAACCAAGACTTAAAGGCCGGCACCTTGGTTGATGCTTCGATGCTATCGCTACGTCAGTATCCGGCTCATTTAGTTAACCCAGGCTGGATGACAGAAGACTATGTCGGCACGATCTTAGATCTACCTATCAAACGCGCAGTAACCGCAGGTTCACCCGTTGAAGAGACTCAATTCGAGTTGAACTATCAAAAGCGGATGGCCGATCGCTTACCTGAAAACCACTGGGCGATTACCCTACCGGTCGATCTGATGCAATTACACGATGGACAGTTGCAACCCGATGATCGTGTTGACTTAGTCAGTAAAAAACCAATGCAAGATAGCTTAAGTGTGGTGGAGAATCTTCGCGTGCTCTCCGTAAATGGGACTGATCTTGGTCAAGGGATGTCGGTGACTTTGGCGGTTTCGGCAAAGCAACGGTTACGGTTAGGGCAGATGATCGGTGATGGCATACAGTGGTGGGTTCGTTCCACCGGTAAGCGGCAACCATGGCAGACATACGAGCGTCGTTCAGCAATTTTAGATTGGTAGGAGCATTGATAGGATGGTAAAGCGAATACTTATTATACTCTTTGCTGCTTGGGTTCAAACCAGTAATGCGGTCACTACCGAAAACTTGACCTTAACGGTGGGCCAAAGCGAACTATTAACTATCACACCCAGCACACAAGTGATGATTGCTGATGAAGCGCTCGCACAAGCCAAATTGATCTCGCAAGATACGCTCTTAGTTCGTGGTTTATTGCCAGGTACTACCGATATGTGGTTGATCGGACCGAACGATAAACGTGTCGTTATCACCATTGTGCATGCGGTGCCGAAAACTATCGTTACGCGTTTAAAAACCTGGGCACGGGATTATCCGAATTTTAATGTGCATGAAGAGGGTCAACACATTGAACTGAGCGGAAGTTTACCAGCGCTAGAAAGAACGGCACTCAAGAAACTTATCGAACCTTATCCGAACATAATTGACCGAACCGTGTCGACGCGTGTCGACCACCCAATGCTTAGACTCAAAGTCACTATTTTGGAGATAAAGCAACAGTTTGTGCAGCAGTTAGGTATTCAATGGGACTCGCAAATAGACGGCCCGAATTGGCAGTGGGGCCGTCAAGGGGGCGTGCAGTGGAGTCCTCTTCTGATGTCAAACATTCAACTACTCGAACAGCAAGGCGCTGCAAAATTGCTCGCTACCCCCGTTTTGACTACACAGAGTGGACAGCCCGCCTCATTTCTTGCCGGTGGTGAAATACCGATTCCACAAGTGGTAGGACAAGGTATGCAGGACGTGAGCTTTCGAGAGTACGGTGTACGCCTAACAATCGAGCCTACGGTGTCTGCTGAAAGTAAAATTACAGCCAAACTGAGTGCCGAGGTCTCAAATATCGATCCGGCGGTAGAAGTCAACGGTGTTCCAGGCATCTTGACCCGTCGAACAGAGGCTGTACTAAGCTCGCGACACGGCGAAACTGTGGTTTTGTCAGGGTTGTTAAGTACGGATAGTAGTGAGTCAGAGGCGGGTCTACCTGGATTAAAGCAGTTACCTATCGCAGGAGAGGTATTTAAACATCGTGGTCAGCGAAACCAACATACCGAATTACTGATTTTTGTCACCAGCGAAATTGTTGCTTATGACCAACAGCGCCATCAACTGAAACAGCGCCATCAGCAACAAGCAAAGGAATGGTATTTACAAGCGGGTTGTATTGGACTCAAGGAGTGAGGATGAATAAGCAACAACTTAGACAAGCATTGAAAAATCATTTGCAGCAACGCCAAAGCGGGCTTCAAGATATGCCAGCAAATCAGTTACGAGAACACGCGAAACGCTATTTACTGGATTTGCACTCGCAACAAAGTGAAGTCTCGGAAGGAGCGGTGGCTGACGTGATTGACGAAGTTCTGGGCCTAGGTCCCATCGAGACTTTATTACGGGATGATAGCGTTTCTGAGATTATGGTTAATCGTCACGATCAAATTTTTATTGAGCGTTCAGGTAGGCTTGCAGATTCGGGCTTAACGTTTAGTGATGAGCCGAGCCTACGTCGCGTGATTGAGCGAATAGTGTTACCACTGGGGCGGCATATCGACGATTCCTCACCGATGGTCGATGCACGCCTACCGGATGGATCTCGTGTGAACGCGGTCTTACAACCTCTAGCCGTAAAAGGGAGCTGTATTACTATTCGGAAGTTTTCCGCAAAGCCCTTAACCATTGATGATTTAATTAACTATAAATCGCTATCACCTAAAGCTGCCGAATTTCTCAAACTGGCCGTTGAATGCCGACAGAATATTATTATTTCCGGAGGAACGGGGAGTGGTAAAACAACATTGCTCAATACGTTGTCTTCCTTCATTCCGAGTAATGAGCGAATCGTTACTATTGAGGATGCTGCGGAGCTTCGATTACAGCATCAAAACTTGGTCAGTCTTGAGGCTCGCCCGAAGAACCAAGAAGGCAAAGGGGCGATTCACATTCGCGATTTAGTTATTAACTCATTGCGTATGCGTCCTGATCGTATTGTGGTGGGTGAGTGTCGTGGTGCTGAGGCACTTGATATGTTACAGGCGATGAATACGGGGCATGCGGGGTCACTAAGCACCGTCCATGCAAACACCGCACGAGATGCCGTGCGGCGGTTGGAAATTATGGTTTTGATGGGGTCTATGGACTTGCCTGTGTTTGCCATTCGACAGCAGATTGCAAGTGCGGTTGACATCATCGTTCAAACCGCTCGTTTAAGTACAGGTGAACGCGTCGTAACCAGCATTGATGAAGTAACCGGAATAGATGGTGAAACATTGCAAATTGGTGCCTTATTTGCTCGTGAACGAGGAAAATCGGGCTTAGTTAGTCAGGGAATGCCCGCGCGATTCGCCGCGTCACAAGCGTCAGAAGTGAAAGAGAAAATTGCTCAAACGCTGATGGAGTAAGGTGATGTTAATCGCTGTCGTTGGCTGCGTTCTAATGACTACCGTCGTGTGGCTGGCGTGGATGCGTCAGCTCAACAAGAATCGAATTCAAGCATTCGAGGGGACGCTTGCTCAACATACGCAGCGCTCACTACAAGAGTTTTTTGTATTTTTACCCGTTAAGTGGCTGATTCGAGGCTACTTGTTTGCGTGCGCTAGTTTACCTTTATTAGCGGGTTTGGTGTGGGGAGGCAAGGCAGCGCTAGTGACCCTGCTGGTATGCGTAGTGTCGCCTCCAGTTCTCTATCGAAGAATGAGAAATAAGCGCTATCGTGCGTTGCAAAGACAGCTGCCCATGCTGCTAATGAATCTATCCAATCAACTTAAGTCTGGTATGAGTATGGTGAATGCGGTAACGAGTTTATTTGATGAATTTGAAGCGCCGTTGGGGCAAGAGGTCAACGAGCTTATACGTCAAGTCAGGTTGGGTGATGACTTACCAACCGCGCTGACTGACTGGCAACGTCGAGTACCAATTTTTAGCATCACGTTGGTCGTGCAAGCGCTCACGCTGGGTTATCGCAACGGTGGACAACAATCGCAAGTGCTTCGTCGGTTGGCTGAAAATTTGGGTCAGCAACAAAAGGTACGCGACCGGCAGCAAGCGCTATCGGCACAGGGACGGATGCAAGCTTGGGTGCTTATCTGTATGCCGCTGGCGTTATTCTTGCTGCTTAACTGGATGAAGCCGACACATACGGCTTATCTAACGAACACCTTGATAGGTCAGGTTGCACTCGGCGTGGCAATTGTGTTGACGCTCATAGGTGCGATGATGGTTAAGCGAATTTTAAATACCGATGATTTCTGATGCAGTTGATTGTCATTGTTGTTTGCCTATTTTTGTTGTGTTGTCTTACGAGTGCATTGCTAATTTGGCTAATGCGTAGACTTCGCCTTGGGCAATGGTGGGAATCGGTTTGCGACATGTTGTATCAAAAAATACCGGTGCGAACACGTGTGATGTTACGTCGCTGGTTTGATTTAGAGCAGCAAGCCGATAATTTTCAGGTGCGTGTGGTCACTTTTGCATGCGTCATCGCACTGCTCGCTTTAGTGAGTCTCGTTTTACAGTTGAGCTGGTTAATGATGATGTTAACTTTACTTACTGCATTCATCATACAACGTGGTCAGCGGCAATTTCGTAGTAAACAAGCCCGAATATATCGGGAACTACCCGACTTTAGCGATTTGCTCGCGATGATGTTGGCGTCTGGACTGCCTTTGATTCCAGCGTTAGACCGAGTGTCTAAAGCATCTAGTATGGGTTACCTGGCTAACGAAATCAGCTATGTGGGACAGCAAATTAGACGTGGACGAGATCTAACCAGTGCCTTCACAGGTTTAGCTGATCTTTATCGCGTGAACGCGCTCAGTGAGTGGTGCAAGTTGCTAAACAGAGGTTACCAACAAGGCAACAGTTTAACAGAGGCGCTGCTGTTTTTCTCTGAGCAGCTAAGAGATGAACAGCTCAATTTAGCAGAGAAGAAAGCGCAGGAAGCGCCTGTAAAACTCTTGCTTCCATTACTCAGTTGCTTTTTTCCGGTCAATTTCTTGGTCATTTTGGGTCCCATATTTATTCAGTTATACCAAGGGGGTTACTAATGTTCAGTGAGCTATTGTGGCCGGATACTCACTATTTGACCGGCTTTAGAGAGCGCTTTCGTGGAGTAACGGGAGTACGAGAACTGACGCCTTTAAGTGCCTTTTGGTTTCCCCGCTGTCAAACCGTGCATACTTTCGGTTTGCGCTTTCCTATCGATGTTGTCGCTTTGGATGCGCATGCTCGAGTTATCGCGATTAAACGAATGCTAGAGCCAAACCGAGTTTACTGGCAGCCACGGGCGCAAACACTCATTGAGGTCTGCGCGCTGTGCCCGTATCCGCTTGAGTCATGGATTGACTTACAATTTCAGTTAGAAAGGAGACAAAATGAGAAGAATCGCTGGGCTATTCGCATTATCGTTGACGGCGTGCGCGAGCACTCCACAGTCCCCTCAGTACGCTCAGTACCAGCTAGGTAGTGCTAAATCGTGGTATGAGCAGGGCGACCTACTGTCCGCTGAACAACAGCTAAATGCGCTCCATCAGAATGGTGCAGGGAGTGCTGATAGCTGGCGGTTAATGGGGAACATTCATTTGCGTCAGCATCGGCTTGAGGCCGCGAGAGAAGCTTACAAACAATCCGTGAAGCTCAATCCTCATGAGGCCGATGTCTGGCATAACTTGGCATTAACAGAGTTGCGACAAACTACAGCAACCTTGATGCGGGCGCGCACGGAACTACAACGTTTACCGGACGAGGATGAGCGACTGCTTACCCTGTTACTTAAGCTGCAACGCGTCAAACTAGAGCATGAAAAAATTTAGTCACGGCTATGCGGTGGGCTTAATGCTGCTTGCTATTACAAATTTGATGATACCCGCTGGCTTTTACATGATCACTTTGCAGCGCGGACATTGGCTTGCCGGCGCATTGTTACGAGAGCGAATTACCATGCTCAATGATGCCTGGCAGGTTTTGTCATCGCGGCTGCAAAGAACACCTTCACCCAGTGAATTCAATAACTATTTAACACAGTCAGAGGTGCCTTGGCGAGCTGATGTGACACTCGATAACGGCACGTACTTTGCGAAGATTCCATCAGTGACTCAGACTCAGGCGCGTTACCTGACGGACTACTTTAAAGTGATTCCACTTGATAACGCGATTCGCGTAGAATTGCTGACCCGCCCCGACATTGTGCAGTATTAACGGACAGAGTGTTTAAGAATACGTGACTTCTGACGTTGCCAATCACGCTCTTTTACCGTATCGCGTTTGTCGTGAGACTTTTTGCCTTTGGCTAAGTAGCACTCCAGTTTTACCCAGCAATGCTTCCAATACATGGCAGTTGCTACGACAGCAAAGCCCTCGCGCTCTGAGGCACCGATAAGTTTATCAAGCTCTTTCTTCTTGAGCAGTAGTTTACGAGAGCGGTCGGGCTCACAGTAGACATGACTGGATGCTTGGGTCAGTGGTTGGATCTCTGCTCCCAATAAATAAGCCTCGCCATTTTTCATAATGACGTAGCTGTCGCGGATGTTGACCTTTCCTTCACGAATGCTTTTAACTTCCCAGCCTTGTAGACTGATTCCCGCCTCGAATTTTTCTTCAAGAAAGTATTCGTGACGTGCTTTCTTATTCAGTGCGATGGTCGAACTATTTGTCTGTGATTTTTTCTTACTCATGGCAACTATTATACCCATGAAAAACTAAAAGAAAATTCATTTTAAGGGCTTCAATGAATACGTGTTTGAGTTATCATTGCGCTAAACGAAGTAAGCGATAGAGGATTCATGCCTAGCATATCAAAAAGCGCGCTTGTCTCATACAGTGCTGAGCAGATGTTTAATTTAGTTAACGACATCGAATCATATCCTGAGTTTGTGCCGGGATGTGTTGGATCGCAAGTGCATGAGTCTGAGCCTGATTTTAAAATCGCAAGTCTTGATATTAGTAAGGCCGGCATTAAAAAAAGGTTCACTACGCGCAACCGTCTTTTCAAGCCAGAGCGGATAGATATGACGCTAGAAGATGGACCTTTTGAATCTCTAAGCGGTGGATGGCAATTCATTCCGCTTGCCGATGATGCCTGCAAAATTCAATTTGATTTAACGTTTGAGTTTTCAAACCGTTTATTGGGCATGGCATTTGGTAAGATATTCAGCGAAGTCACAGCGCGCATGGTCGATGCCTTTGCGAAACGTGCTAAGCAGGTTTATGGCTAATGATGGCGATGATGATGGTTGAAGTTGCTTATGCAACGCCAGAGCGACAAGCGATTGTTACGGTCACGGTTCCAGAAGGAACCGATGTGAAAACGTGTATTGAGCGGTCTGGAATACAGCAGCAATTTGTTGAAATCGATCTCGAACAACAAAAAGTGGGTATTTGGAGCAAGGCGACCAAACTAGATGCTCAGCCGCGTGATGGCGATCGCATCGAAATTTACCGTCCTCTAATAGCCGATCCAAAAGCGATACGTAAGAAGCGAGCGGAGCGGGCTAAACAAGAAGGACGCGCCGATAAAGTGACCGGTGGTCGTCCGGATACGAAACGTCGAACGAGCGAATAGGCGAAGTAGGAGTTGGGATGAAGCTTTATATCATGCGACATGGTCAAGCCGAACCAATGTCTGATGCGTGGCCAGACAGCGAACGCCGGCTTACGGATGAAGGTATTACTGAAGTCCAGCAGGCAAGTGAATGGCTGAGTCAGCAATGTGAAAGTTTGGAACAATGCTATGCCAGCCCTTATCGGCGTGCTCAAGAAACACAAAACGTGATGAATGAGCGGTTGAACTGCCAGCAACTTAAAACGTTATCTTGTTTAACACCAGAAAAGCGCGTTCATGAAACGGTGACTGAGCTTGCTGCTGAAATTTCGGTAGCGGGTGTGACCACCGCTTTGATTGTTACTCATATGCCCTTAGTGAGTTACTTGGTTGCTGAAATCGACAAAGCACAGCAACCACCGATCTTTGCAACGGCAGCAATCGCCGAAATTGAGTTTGATCCGCAGACGGGGACAGGACGCTTACAGCAACTGATGCAACCCGAGCATTGTTAGCACCTATTCTGGAGACTGCAAAAGAATAAGTATGGCTGCATCGCCGCCGTATGCTCGCGGCGCTTGATGGAAAGCTCGAACAGCGGGATGTTGAATAAGCCAATGAGGGAGTTGCTTTTTTAGAACCCCCGTCCCATGCCCGTGCATTACTGAGCAGCACGTGATCAACTCGTTTTCGCAAGCTGTCAGCATTGCAGCAAGTTCTTGTTTGGCTTGCGCAACTGTCAGGCCATGTAAATCAAGTAACATCTCGGGGGCAAACTCGCCTCGCTTTAGTTGTTTCGTCAAGTAGCGACTTTCTCCAGGCGCTGTATAGTTGATTTTATCATCACCGAGATAGCCCTCGAAGTTGTCAGAGAAGGTATCGTTAACCACATCTTGAACTTGCTTTATCGCTTGTTTTTGCTGTTTGTGGCGCTTGCGGTTGACTTTTTGTCGCGCTGATAAAGGCTCAATCTCATCATTTTTTAACGGCTTGATACCCGCCATAGCTTGTCGAAATAGCTGATGTTCGTCAGCATCTGACCGGCTTTCTTGGTCGCCACTATTTTCCAGTTTTGCTTTGTATTTTGAAGCCATGATGGATGATTCCTAGCGCTGCTTAAGGTATCTTATACGGCAGTTAAGTATAACCGATTTAATAGCAGGGGATAAGTTTGGATTCAGAAGCTACTCAGCAAGCCGTGAATGAACTACACACCATTGACGATATTTTGCGTTGGAGTGTTAGTCAAATGGGCAAAGCAGGTACCTACTTTGGCCATGGGTATGCAAACGCAGTGGAAGAAGCGCGTGCGTTGCTTGGCTACGTTTTATCGCTCACACCGGATGAACTCATCGATATGAGGCATTGTCGTTTAACTCAGCAAGAAAAGACACAGTACGTCGAGTTGCTCGGAAAACGCATTGCTGATAGGAAACCAGCCGCTTATCTTTTGAATCAAGCGTGGTTTGCAGGTTTACCTTTCTACGTCGATGAGCGTGTGTTAGTGCCGCGTTCGCCATTCGCCGAGCTTATCGAGCAAGGTTTTCAGCCCTGGCTTACTCAAGCGCCTGAGCGTGTCCTGGACATGTGTACGGGCAGTGGCTGTATAGCGATCGCGTGTGCCTACGCGTTTCCAGAAGCCGAGATCGATGCGACAGATATTTCTGCCGATGCGTTGAGCGTGGCTGAATTCAATATCGGGGAACATGGGCTTGAAGAGCAAGTCTTTCCCATTCAGTCGGATATATTTGTCGGTTTGCAGGGTCAACAATATGACTTAATTGTAACTAACCCGCCTTATGTTGACGCTGAGGATATGTCTGATCTGCCAGATGAGTTTCGGCATGAACCTGAACTAGGTTTGGCGGCTGGCGACGATGGCTTGAGCCTCGTGGATACGATGTTGTTAGAAGCGGCTGATCATTTAACAGATAACGGCTTATTATTTTGTGAGGTCGGTAATTCAATGGCAGCACTCGATGAGAAGTATCCTGAAACAGGCTTTATTTGGTTGGAATTTGAGCGCGGCGGGCACGGTGTCTTTGTGCTCAATAAAGCGCAACTCGAACACCATCGTGCTTGTTACGGAAAGGCGTAGGAGCGAGAAATGGCCGGGAACACCTGGGGCAAATTATTTACAGTAAGCACTTTTGGTGAGAGCCATGGTGTGGGGCTAGGTGCAGTAGTCGATGGCTGCCCAGCCGGAATCGAGCTTAGCTGCGAAGATATTCAGCAAGCACTTGATCGGCGGCGTCCAGGGACCAGTCGCTATACCACACAGCGACAAGAACCTGACCAAGTTGAGATCCTGTCGGGCGTGTTTGAAGGGCGCACCACGGGGACTCCGATCGGTTTACTTATTCGCAATCAAGACCAACGCAGCCAAGATTACAGCGCTATTAAGCAACAATTTCGCCCCGGGCATGCCGATTATACTTATCAAAAAAAATACGGTATTCGCGATTACCGCGGTGGCGGTCGTTCATCCGCACGCGAGACCGCGATGCGGGTTGCGGCTGGCGCGATCGCAGCTAAGGTATTGGCTCAGCAAGGTATTAGCATTCGTGCCGCATTAACACAAATGGGGTCGGTTGTTGCGCCAGTTAAAGATTGGTCTGCGGTTAATGGGAATGCGTTTTTCTGCGCAAATCCCGATGCGGTCGAGCCTATGGATGCGTTAATTCGCGAGCTTAAAAAGCAGGGTGACTCAGTAGGCGCACGCATTTACGTTGAGGCCTGCGGCGTACCAGTGGGTTGGGGCGAGCCTGTATTCGATAGGCTTGATGCGGATATTGCTAAGGCACTGATGAGCATTAATGCGGCTAAGGCGGTCGCTGTGGGTGATGGTTTTGATGTAGTCACCCAACGCGGCAGTGAACATCGCGACGAAATGACCATAGAAGGATTCCAATCTAATCATGCCGGCGGTGTGCTCGGCGGGATTTCAACAGGGCAGACGGTAAACGCAGAAGTGGCGTTTAAGCCCACCTCAAGCATTAGTATTCCCGGTAAAACGATTACGACTGAAGGTGAAGCCGTTGATATCGTTACCAAAGGGCGCCACGATCCGTGTGTTGGTATTCGTGCTGTTCCTATCGTTGAGGCGATGATGGCTTTGGTTTTAGTTGATCATTTTTTACGTGATAGAGGTCAGAATGCAGGCGTCCAGCGAAGTTAGCTGTGAGCACCAGTCACGTCACTACCAGCAATTAGTCGATATTTTTAATCAGTGTTTTGCAGATACTGAGCACACGATATTGGTGCGCGGTGACGATGAGCCCTATTATCGTCCAGCCGCCGAAGGTGAAACTTATCATCAAGTGGTATTCGCTCACGGCTTTTTTGCTTCAGCACTTCATGAGGTAGCGCACTGGTGTATTGCTGGGCGGGTGCGACGCCATATCTTCGATTACGGTTATTGGTATGTGCCTGACGGGCGTAATGCAATGCAGCAGCAACAGTTTGAAAAGGTCGAAGTGAAGCCTCAAGCGCTCGAGAAGTTATTTTCCGTTTGTGCCGGGGTGCCGTTTCAGGTCAGTGTCGATAACTTATCGGGTGTTGAGGTTAATCGACAAGCCTTTAATAACAAAGTAAGCGATCAACTTTTCGATTTTATGCGTACTTCATTACCGACAAGAGCGAAAGTTTTTGCTCAGGCATTATGTCGTTATTACCAACGACCTTGGCCTTCAGTCGAGTCGTTGGCACGTTAACAACGAGGAGGAATTATGAAACGCTATTTTGCGATGTTGATTGCGGTAATGGGTCTTGCAAGTTGCTCTACTATTGAGGGCATGGGACAAGATGTCGAAGATGCAGGCGAAGCTATCGAAGAGTCTGCGGATGAGAATGGAGCTTAGTTAATACATGCAGTATAGCCGTCGTTTCTCGATTGGATTAGTGATAAACCCTTTTGCAGGTATTGGTGGTGCTGTTGCACTGAAAGGAAGTGACGGCGAGCAAACTCGCCAAACAGCACTCGCGTTAGGTGCAACGCCAAAAGCCAATCATCGAGTAACGACGGCGTTGCAGCAACTGCAGTATCTAGCTAACCAGATCCACTTTGTAACGGCAGCAGGGTCTATGGGAGCTGACGCCGTCGCAGGGTTGGGCTTTGATTATAACATTGCATATCAACCCCAAGCGCAACAAACAGAAGCGACTGATACACAGGCTGCGATCAAAGCCATTCAAGAACACAATCCCGATGTGATTGTATTTGCCGGCGGTGATGGAACTGCTCGTGATGTCTACACTGCGATTAAGCCGGAACAGTTGGTGCTCGGTATTCCTGCGGGGGTGAAAATTCACTCAGGTGTATACAGTATTAGTCCTAAAGCCGCATCTCGGGTTTTAGAAAATATGATAAGTGGTGGTCTATCCAGTGTCCGTTATGCAGATGTAATGGATATTGATGAAGATTTATTTCGTCAAGGTACGGTAAAAGCGAAACGTTTTGGCGAGATGTTAGTGCCTGACGAGTTGCAGTATATCCAAGCGGTGAAAATGGGCGGCAAAGAGAGCGATGAGCTGGTGTTGGCGGATATAGCAGCCGAAGTTGAAGAGCGTCTTGATGACGAACATTTAATTGTTGGTTCTGGTTCAACCATTAACGCCATTATGGAAGACATGGGATTGAATAATACGTTGCTCGGTGTTGACTGGGTCCACGATGGCGATGTTTTGGCACAGGATCTGACCGAATCAGAGCTCTATGAGCGTGTGAAGCAGGTTTCTTCAGGGCAGGTTAAGCTGCTGCTCACTGTGATTGGTGGTCAAGGTCATGTGATTGGTCGCGGAAACCAGCAATTAAGTCCACGTGTTTTAGACGCGGTGGGGCGAGAAAATGTTTGGTTAGTCGCCACAAAAAGTAAATTAAAAGGTTTGGAAGGGCGTCCGCTGCGAATCGATTCAGGAGATGATGCGCTCGACCACGCTTGGTCCGGCATGATTTCCGTTATTACGGGTTATCATGACGAGGTAGTCGTGCGCATTGAAGCGGTCGATTAAAACTGACGCTTCGGTAGGTGGACAACGAGACCATCAAGCTCTTCAGTCATTTCTATCTGACAACTCAGGCGGCTGTTATCTTCCGGATCTATTGCCATATCGAGCATGTCTTCTTCTTGCTCAGAGGCCTGAGGTAATTTACTTAACCAAGCTTTGTCGACATAAACATGACAGGTGGCACATGAGAGAACGCCCCCACATTCACCGACGATCCCATCGATGAAATTTTCGGTAGCGGCTTCCATGACATTGGTGCCTACATCAACTTCGGCCTCGTGTTGACCACCCTCGGCATCAACAAAATATACGGTTGGCATGATTCATTCCTTATACTGCATTCATAATTATTGCCCGATAGGATAGAATACGCGGCTTTTAAGCTCAATCCAAAAATCGCATTTGTTGCACAAATAGGGTGGGAATTTCATGCAAGCAGTGGCGGCTTGGTTAGATAAGTGGTTTGGCTTTTACAGTCGCGGTAGTTCGGTGAAAAAGGAGGTGATTGGCGGCGCTACGACCTTCTTAACCATGGCTTATATTATTTTTGTGAACCCATCGATTCTGAGTGAAGCAGGGATGGATTACGGAGCCGTTTTTGTTGCCACATGTTTAGCTGCTGCAATAGGTTGTTTTGTGATGGGGTTTTGGGCGAACTATCCAGTCGCCTTAGCACCCGGCATGGGGCTCAATGCGTTTTTTACCTATTCGGTCGTTGGCGGCATGGGGTACGATTGGCAGACTGCCCTTGGTGCTGTGTTTTTCTCTGGTATTACTTTCTTTATATTATCGGTTTTTCGCGTGCGGGAATGGATCATCCAGTCCATTCCAATGACCTTGCGGCGAGCGATCGCTGCGGGGATTGGCGCGTTTTTAGCACTTATTGGATTAAAGAACGCGAATATTGTGGTGGCTAATGATGCCACCATCGTGACTTTAGGTCACTTAGGCGATCCATCGGTTATTCTCGCGGCGTTTGGTTTCTTTACGATTATTGGACTGGCAGCACGAGGTGTTCAAGGTGCTGCGTTGATGAGTATTCTTGCTATCACCTTAATCGCCTGGGTCCTAGGTTACGTAGATTTTACAGGTATAGCTTCGATGCCGCCTAGCTTGGCACCGACTTTTATGCAGATGAACATCGAGGCTGCATTTGACTTAGGTATGCTATCGGTCATTTTTGCGTTCTTGTTTGTCGACTTGTTCGACACCTCAGGTACGTTATTGGCGGTTGCTCAGAAGGCCGGACTGGCTAAAAGGGATGGTAGTCTTCCTCGTTTAGAGCGGGCTTTGATGGCCGACAGCACGGCGACAGTCGCTGGCTCAATGATGGGTACGTCGACTACCACCAGTTATGTCGAATCGGCCGCAGGTGTCGCCTCAGGCGGTAAAACGGGACTTGCAGCAGTGGTGGTCGGCGTTTTGTTTCTTTTAGCGATGTTTTTCTCGCCATTAGCCGGCATGATTCCACCGTATGCAACAGCCGGCGCAATTATTTATGTCGCAGTATTGATGTTGTTTACTTTGCAGGATGTTGATTGGAATGACATTACCGAAGCAGCACCGGTGATGGTGGTGCTACTCATGACACCACTCACGTTTTCTATCGCAGATGGTATTGCGCTTGGGTTTATCAGTTACGTCGTTATTAAGCTTCTGGCCGGTAAGACTAAAGAGTTAACCGTTAGCGTGGTATTATTGGCGTTATTATTTATTAGTAAATTTATTTGGTTGGGGTAACAGATTATGGGTTGGCACTCAAATAGAGAGTTTTTTGTTTCTTGGGAAGAACTACATCGCGCTACACGAGAGTTGGCACACCGCCAGTTACCCGCTGAACAATATAAAGGTGTAATCGCGGTGAGTCGTGGCGGTTTAGTTCCAGCTGCGATTATTGCACGTGAATTAAACTTACGTACTGTTGACTGTGTTGCGGTCAGTTCCTATGCACACGATCAGCAAAAAGATGAGTTGGCGTTATTGAAAGACGTATCAGCCACTGAAGATGGAGAGGGCTTCTTGGTTGTCGACGATCTTGTTGATACGGGCAATACCTTGAAGTTTTTACGTAAACGCTTGCCTAAGGCAAAGTTTATCACCGTTTACGCTAAGCCTGCGGGTATTGAGTTAGTAGACGATTATGTCGCTGATCTTGAACAAGAAACTTGGATTCACTTTCCGTGGGATATGCATTTGCACTATGTCGAGCCATTGGCGGGACAGGAAAGTTAAGCTGATAAAAAACCCCGCATTTGCGGGGTTTCTAGTGTGATTATGCGTTGCGCAAGGTCTGATTCAAAAACTCAAGCACGCTGTTAATCGGCATTTTTTGTTTGTCACGGTCACTACGTGATTGATACTCGACCATTTCTTCATCGAGATTACGTTCACCAATGACGATTTGATGCGGCACACCGATCAATTCCATATCGGTAAACATAACACCTGGGCGTTCTTTGCGATCGTCGAATAGCACATCAAAACCGGCATCGCGAAGTTGCTGATAAAGTTCGTTAGCAACTTTTTGTACACGTGCCGACTTATGCATATTCATTGGTACAATGGCAACCTCAAACGGTGCTAACTCATTTGGCCAGTTGATACCGCGGTCATCGTGGAATTGTTCGATCGCAGCTGCGACAACGCGAGAAACACCGATCCCGTAACAACCCATGGTTAAGGTTTCGTGTTTACCCGTTTCCGACAATACACCCACCTTCATCGCATTGCTGTATTTTTTGCCTAATTGGAAAATATGACCAACTTCAATGCCACGCGCAATCTGCAATGTGCCTTGACCACATGGACTCGGATCGCCTGCAACAACGTTACGAATGTCTTCTACAGCAGAGATTTCAGCATCGCGATCCCAGTTGACCCCAGTCAACCACTGACCCTGTTTATTTGCGCCACAAGCAAAGTCGGCTAGCACAGCGGCACTGCGATCAACGATGACCGGCATTGATGCATTAACAGGACCGATAAAGGAGCCGTGACAACCCATCAATTTATCGCTATCAAGCACCTCAATGGGCGCTGCGATCTGTGTTAGCTTTTCAGCTTTAATGGTATTCAGCTCGTGGTCCGCGCGCCAAACTAACATTACGGCGTCAGCCTCCACTTCATCGCTGGCTTTGACCAAAGTACATTGTACTGCTTGTTGTGCATCGACAGCTAATGGCTGCAGGAAAGCACTGACTTCATGACCTGTAACATCATGTACTTGTTTATCTTGACTGGGTTGTGAACGCTTTGTTTTCGGAGCGATTGCCTCTGCCATCTCCACGTTCGCCGCGTAGTCCGAACCATCAGAGAACGCGATGGCATCCTCTCCTGAGCCCGCTAGGACATGAAATTCGTGCGATGCGTGACCGCCAATCGAGCCTGTATCAGCAATAACCGGTCTAAAGTCTAGACCTAAGCGTTGGAAGATACGGCAATAGGCGTCGTACATTTCATCATAGGCTTGCTGCAGTGACTCATCCGTTAAGTGGAATGAGTATGCGTCTTTCATCATGAACTCGCGTGCACGCATCACCCCAAAACGAGGGCGAATCTCGTCACGAAACTTGGTTTGAATCTGGAACAGTGTCAAAGGCAACTGTTTATAGCTACTGACTTCTTTTCTTACCAACTCACTAATAATCTCTTCATGGGTCGGGCCTAACAAGAAATCACGCTCATGACGATCTTTAATACGCAACAGTTCAGGGCCATAGTCATCCCAACGGCCAGACTCTTGCCACAAGTCAGCGGGTTGCACCATCGGCATTAAAATTTCTAAGGCGTTGATACGCTCCATTTCCTCGCGTACAACACGCTCAACTTTCTTCAATACACGAAGACCGGTCGGGGTCCATGTGTAGAGTCCCGATGCCACTTTTCGGATCATGCCGGCTCGCAGCATTAGCTGATGGCTGACAATCTCAGCATCAGAGGGCGTTTCTTTTAAAGTAGATAGTAAATATTGACTGCTGCGCATGGTCGAACAATCTCTATGTCAGTTGAACAAAATCGGAGGGAAGTTTAACAGCCTATCTGCAAGCGACAAAGCCTTTTACGGACAATAGCGGACAATTTTTTCTACGGTCACTTCGTTGTCCACAACTCGCCACTTTATATCTAAATCATATAGGCGACTTGCGTAGGTTTTATTGTCAGTTTTGTTCTTTTTGTAGGCGGGACGCACATCAAAGCTAAGCAATTCAACAATTAACGACTCAAGCTGCGGATAAAGCTCTTTTTGCTGCTTTATGAAATGTGCCGCATCGCGAGCAAAAAAGACCGCTAAGCTGGCGCTAGGTGCTTCGGGTGCGAGCGAACTGCTGGCGTCGTCTATTTTGTCACAATACGGAATATAAGGCTTGATATCAATTAAGGGAGTGCCGTCAACTAAATCGGCACCGGCGACGACTAAATGAAAGTACGGTTCATTATTAACCGCTAATAATTTAACCGCCGACAAACCGATGTTGTTGGGTCTAAACGGTGAGCGGGTGGCAAATACGCCGACTTTTTGGTTTCCTCCAAGTCGCGGTGGTCTCACTTGTGCCTGCCACTGTGAGTCTTTGTTGTGATGAAACTGGAACACTAACCAAAGATGACTGTGTTGCTCGATTCCGCTGAACGCTGCGGGATAATCGTAATCACCGCAAGGCTTGATGATGCCCTGAACGTGGGTAGCGAGTCCTGGTTGGCGCGGTACAGAAAACTTTTCAGGAAAAGGTGTGTGTATATGAGCGATGGTTTGGGGCATTAGGTTGTTTGTCATTTATCTTAACTGTTAGCGGATTTAACTAAATTTTGGTGGTTGGAAAAAATAGAAGCATTGCACTAAAGCTATAAAAATTTATCTAAGTTTCTGTATTTAAAAGAAAAAATAACTTTGGCACACGCTTTGCTAAATCTTTACTACAACATAACTGTTTAGTTTGACCTGTTCACGATGTTTGGAGCGTCAGCTACAAAAATAACATAGAAAGGAAAGCAACATGATGAAAAATAAAGTATGGCCCATAGCAATTTTTTTAGTCGGTGGTTTGACCGTGACTTCAGCAGCTTGTGCGCAAGACGTTGTTAAGCGTTCACATACATTCAACGTGTCTTCAGATACAGAGCTGAGTGTTGAAGCAGCCGTCGGAACAGTTGAATTCGTGAAAGGCGATATAAACTCACAGGTTGTCGAAGTTGAGCTCGTTATAGAGGCCAATGATGATAGTTTTTTCTATGGTGGTGGTGATATTAACAGCGTGCACTTAGAGGCCGATCAACACGGTAATGAATTAGAATTAAGTATTGAACCGGATGACGAAGAGGTTGAAGTTACTTGGTGTATTACCTTACCCAAAATGAAAGGTGTTGATGCAGAGCTTGGTGTGGGTGAGATGTCTGGTGAACTGTATACCACTAATGCCTCTTTTGAAGTGGGCGTGGGTGAGATTGACTTAGTATTGCACGGTAGTGACGTAGAGCGAGTAAAAGCCGAAGCCGGCATTGGTGACACCCGTATCCGCGGTTCGGTGCGTGGAAACTCGAATCGAGAGCGCGTATTAATGACCTCAGAGAGTGAGTTGACGAGTTCGGGTGAATATCGCATTAAAGCGGAAGTCGGAGTAGGCGATATTACCTTAGATTTTGTGGAATTGAATTAACGTATTGGCGTGGCGACAGTTACTGCTTTGGTACTGTCGCCTTGCCAACGCAACTGACTTGAGTGTAACACCGAGCGCTTGAATCTGTCGGAATATTAAAGCACTGTACAGCGAATACATCTGTCGCATTGAAACGTGCTGCATCGTTACGAAGTGCTTGTTGAGCATCTAGAGTTGAAGCGGGGGCGCCACGAAAGGTGGCTTGGCAACTATCTCCAGTAACAACACTCAAGATCTTATGGCGATTCGGGTTGAGCTGCTGGTCATGCAGCTCAACTTCGTTGGGGACGACATTGAGGGCTCTTAGAGCAGATTCTTGTGAACCATATTGGTTACCAGTTGAACATCCAGCCATCAATGCACTGCAAAACACAACTGCTAAGAGTATTCGAATCCCCAATGACATTCTCCAATTAAATACTTTTCACTACTTTATCAAAAACTCTTCAAGTGCACGACCGTTGTCCAACGCGTTTTGTAGTGCTTTAGGCATACGCCCCTGACCTGTCCAAGTTTTTAACTCGCCGTTTTCGTCTTTAAATTCATACTTAGGGGGTTTAGGTGCGCGCTTACGTTTTGGCGATACAAGTTTATCACCACCAATTTCATCTTCTAAAATGTCAGAAATATCAATGCCGGCTTCTTGCATGTTGCGCTTAAGTTCGGCGACTTTCTGACGTTTTTCTTCAAGTGCTTTTTCTTGTTCGAGTGCGTCTTCTTCACGCTTGCTGATTACATTTGAGAGTTTCTTTTGAATGTCATATAGCTCGTTTAAATCTAATTCTTTAAGGGCTGCGTTCAAACGACGTTCGTGTGAAATTATATTAATAAACTCGCTCATGGATTCATCTCCGATAATTAAGTAATGGGTGCAGTGTTTATAAAACAATTCTCACTGGTAATTCTATAAGTAAATGCTAAATACGAGATATATTACAATTGGATTAGCTGTTTATTTATAAACATAAAAAAAGCGAGCTAAGCTCGCTTTTTTTTCAATTGAATTACATATTGGGGTAAGTCGGGCCGCCACCCCCCTCAGGGACTACCCAAGTAATATTTTGACTCGGATCTTTGATATCGCAGGTTTTACAATGGATGCAGTTTTGTGCATTAATCTTAAACACATCTTTACCATCTTCTTCTACGACTTCGTAAACCCCCGCTGGGCAATAACGTTGTGCAGGCTCAGCGTATTCAGGTAAGTTGACAGTTAGGGGAATATCCGCATCTTTTAATTTCAAGTGGCACGGCTGATCTTCAGCATGGTTAGTATTGGATAAGAAAACCGACGACAAACGATCAAACGTCAATTTATTATCTGGCTTAGGATAATCTATCGGCTGATAATGACTTGCCTTTTCCGTGCATTTATAGTCGGGTGTCCACTCTTTAAATTTAAATGGTAATTTGCCACCAAAATAGTTTTGGTCAAGCGTATTGTAAGCACCACCTAGTACCGTGCCTAATTTGTGAACTGCGCCACCGAAATTACGTGAGCGGTACAACTCATCAAATACCCATGACTTCTCAAATGCGCTTTTATAGACTTCCAAGTCATCATGCTGCTTGCCCTCAGCGAGCGCGTTAAATACAGTTTCTGCCGCAAGCATGCCAGACTTCATCGCCGTGTGATTACCTTTTATCTTAGAAAAGTTCAGCGTGCCGGCATTACAACCTAATAGAATTCCGCCTGGGAAAGTCATCTTAGGTAATGAATAATAACCACCTTTAGCGATCGCTCGTGCGCCGTATGTCACACGCTTACCATTTTCTAATACCGCTTTAATCGCAGGGTGGGTTTTGAATCGCTGAAACTCTTGGAATGGGTTGAGATAAGGATTCTTATAGTTCAAGTCGATAATTAAACCGACATACACCTGACCATCATCGGCATGATATAAATACCCCCCTCCTGAACCGTTGTCATTAAGAGGCCAGCCTGCGGTATGTACAACTTTACCCGGTTTGTGTTGTTCAGCCGGAATATCCCAGATTTCTTTAAAGCCGATACCGAAATGTTGTGGAGTCGCGTCTTTATCGAGTTGAAATTGTTGCAATAATTGTTTGCCTAAATGACCACGACAGCCCTCAGCAAAAAGCGTGTATTTTGCACGCAACTCCATGCCTGGCATGTAGCCATCTTTTTCTGAGCCATCTTTTGCAACGCCCATATCGCCAGTGATAACACCGCCAATACTACCGTCTTCGTTTTTAATTAACTCACTTGCGGCAAATCCCGGAAAAATTTCGATACCTAGGCTTTCAGCTTGCTCCGCTAACCAACGGCAAATGTTACCCATGCTAACGATGTAATTACCTTCGTTATGGAAGGTTTTCGGTACTGCAATATGCGGTAATTTACGACTATTTTGCGCATCGTTTAATAGCAGTATTTCATCCTCTGTGACGGCTGTATTGAGCGGCGCACCGCGCTCCTTCCAATCTGGGAAGAGTTCGTTCATTGCGCGCGGCTCAAATACGGCGCCTGACAATATGTGAGCACCAATATCAGCACCTTTTTCAACCACACAAATCATCAGTTCTTGCTCATTCTCTTGAGCAAGTTGCCCTAGTCGACATGCTGCCGCCAGCCCAGATGGACCGGCGCCCACGATGACAACGTCAAAGTCCATACTTTCGCGTTCCACGTTAACCTCCATAATCATGAGCTGATATCAATCGGCATCAGGCCATGATAGTTTTGCAATAGCTGTGTAATTTCGTCTGCGGGGACTGGTCGGCTGAATAAGTAGCCTTGTCCTATGCCACAGTCTCTACTTAATAAAAATTCGACTTGCTCGCTGGTTTCAATACCCTCAGCGACTAATTGAATATTTAGGTTCTTCGCTAAGTTTATAATGGTTTGAACGATAACTGCATCGTCTTCGTTGTCTGGCAGATCGCGCACGAATGAGCGATCAATCTTGAGCGAAGTCACTGGAAAGTTTTTCAGGTAAGACAACGACGAATAGCCGACGCCAAAATCATCGATAGCAAGCGACATACCATGTTCACGCACGGAGTGCATAAAGTTGGTGTGCGATTGTATATTTTCGATAAACACTTGTTCCGTGAGTTCTAACTCAATACATTTAGGTGATAGTCGTGCTTCGCTTACATTATCAACAATGGTGTCAACTAAGTCAGGCAGATGTAACTGCTTACCCGAGATATTGATTGCCATTGTGAGATCATTGAAGCCCATTTCGTGCCACCGTTTAAGTTGGTTACAGGCGGTCCGCATGACGTATTCGGATAGTGGTATAATTAAGCCTGTATCCTCGGCGATAGGAATAAATTGGTCAGGGCCAATCACTGTACCATCATCTTTTACCCAACGTACGAGCGCCTCAAGGCCTGTAATTCGGTGGCCAAGTAACTCTACTTTCGGCTGATAATAAACTTCTAAAGCCTCTTGCTCTACTGCATGACGTAGCTGTTTGACCATTTCTAATTTTTTTGCCAAATCGCGATGCACTGCTTGGCTATATATGTGATAGGTGTTGCGGCCATTATCTTTTGCTTGATAAAGAGCCGTATCAGCATTTCGAATTAAATACTCGGGATTATTGTCCGCATCTTCAGCGAATGCGATGCCAATGGATGCACTAATGAATAGCTCGTATTCATCGACATAGAAATGGGCGTCGAGTGCTTGCAATAATTGATCGGCAAGCGTCAAGATGTGCTCACGGGATGTCGAGTGAGGTACGGCTAATAGAAACTCGTCCCCGCCCGAACGAGCCAACACAGCTTCATTGGGCGCAAGCTTTTTGATGCGGCGAGCTACCCGCTTGATCAGTTCATCGCCAACGGTATGACCGAGCGCGTCATTGACTTCTTTAAAGCGATCCAAATCAATAAATAATATTGCAGTAAGGCCGTTCTTGGCGTCATCAGCGAGCCATTCGGAAAGAATTCGCATTAACGCATTGCGGTTTATAAGACGCGTCAGTGCGTCGTGTTCAGCAAGATATGCGATTTCTTTTTCAACGCGCTCTCGCTCGTCGATTTCTGAATAAAGTTCGATGTTCGCATCTGCGAGTTGCTGGGCTTTGTATCGGCTTTGAGCAACAATATAGAACACCAAGGTCAGCATCGCCGTGATGAATAACCCGGTAAATAACAAGGTGAGGGCAAGCCCTTGTCGTTCCTCTGCAAGCCGTGCGGGCGTCATCCACACATGCAGTTGCCATTGTGAGCCTAGCAGCTGAAGGGTACGGCTAACGGCCCATTGGTCTCGCAAGGTGACGTCACCGGCAAACTGATAGAGCGTCTGACCGTCGCGACTAATAGCTACTTGATAACCTTCAGAAATATTCTGCCGAATGACATTATTTAATAAATCTTGCAGACTAATGATCAATCCTAAAAAGCCTTGGCGCGAGGCATTTTCGATGCGCGAAAACATAACAATGTCGCTACCGATTCGCCCTAAGTTACCGGCACTACCTATCATCGCATGCTGATTACCCTCAGACTTCAGGAGTGTCGTTGTCAGTTCAGAACCTTTGAAAGGCGTGCCTAATAATTGAGCTTGACGATCGGGCGGATAGTATTTTTGAATGACTAAATCGGGGGATAACCACACCATCGCGGTGATACTTTGATAATAGAGTGAGATAATATTCGCATCGTCGTTCCATCTATCATCGAGCTCTTGTTTACTCTGCTTTAACTCACGTGCGAACAACTCAGTGGCGTATAAGTGCGCCACCAAGTTTTGTCGAACTTCGCGCTGAATATTATAAGCTTCGTTTTCAAGTGCCTCGCGTGCATCTATATTCTCTAGATAGCGTACATAGGAGAACGCGATGATTGAGATTAAGACCCCTGTTACTATGGTAATAACGGCTTGCTTGGCACCCGCAAAAAGCTTTAAACGCATGAATTAGACTCTCTTAACGACTGAGCTCTGGACGATCCTTAAACTCGTTCAAGGCATCGGGGTTCGCCAACGCATCGGTATTTTGCACAGGTTGTCCGTGCACAACATTACGAACCGCAAGTTCAACGATCTTACCACTAATGGTTCTTGGAATATCGTTCACTTGTAATATAACCGCAGGCACGTGTCTAGGGGTAGCGTTTGCACGAATCGTTTGCTTGATGGTTTTTACTAAGGCGTCGTCAAGTTGCACGCCCTCACGGAGACGCACGAATAGTACCACGCGCTCATCGTCATCCCATTGTTGACCGATAGCAATACTCTCTAGGACGACGTCCACCTTCTCAACTTGGCGGTAAATCTCCGCTGTGCCAATACGCACACCACCTGGGTTAAGTACTGCATCCGACCGACCGTAAATAATAACGCCGTCATGTTCGGTTAACTCGGCAAAGTCGCCGTGTGCCCAGATGTTATCGAAGCGTGCAAAGTAGGCGTTAAAATAGCGTTGGCCATCGTCATCACCCCAGAACCCAACGGGCATATTGGGAAATGAATTCTCGCACACCAACTCGCCTTTTTGTTGTTTAACAGCTTCGCCTTGATCATTGTACACATTGACCGCTAAACCGAGTCCTCGACATTGTAACTCACCGCGATAAACCGGCAGGATAGGGCAGCCTAGGGCGAAGCACGAAACAATGTCGGTTCCACCTGAAATTGATGATAAGCAGAGGTCAGTTTTAATATCACGGTAGACGTAGTCAAAACTTTCTGGAGGCAAGACTGAGCCTGTGGTCAATATGCTCCGCAATGCTTTTAGCTCGTGAGATTTACGCGGTTTGACATCGGCTTTTTCTAGCGCAGATAAATATTTTGCACTGGTACCGAACACGCTGATGCGCTCTTCATCGGCAATATCCCAAAGCACTTCCGGTTTAGGAGCGAATGGTGAACCATCAAACAAGACTAACTTAGCACCTAACGCGAGCCCACTGACCAACCAGTTCCACATCATCCAGCCACAGGTTGTAAAGTAGAACAGCGTATCTTCACGACCTAAGTCAGTATGCAAGCCGTGTTCTTTGCAATGTTGCAATAACGTGCCGCCTGCACCGTGAACAATACATTTAGGCACGCCTGTGGTGCCTGAAGAAAACATAATATAGATCGGATGATTGAACGGCTTTCTTACAAAATCAATATCGCTAGCATCATTGTCTAGGAAGTCCTCGTAACGCACCATGCGAGCGTCATCGACCACCTCTGACTGACCGCTAAAGTTAACAAGTACCAAATGCTCAACAGTCGGCAAGTTGTCTGCAATTTCGCTTACTTTATCCTTTATATTGAGATTCTTTTGGTTATAAAAGTAGCCATCGACTGTCATCAGGACTTTCGGTTCAATCTGGCCAAAACGGTCGAGTACACCTTGCACACCAAAATCCGGTGAACAGGATGACCAAATTGCACCCAAGCTCGTTGTGGCAAGCATCATTACGATGGTTTCAATGCAATTGGGCATCATTCCTGCGACACGATCGCCACTCGATACACCCTGCGTTTTTAGTGCATGTGCAGCACGAGCAACTTGCAAGTAGAGTGCTTCATAGCTGAGCTCTTGGCGCTCACCGTTCTCGCCGCGAAATACCAGTGCGCTGTGGTTATCTTTATGGCGCAGTAGGTTTTCCGCAAAGTTTAACTCAGCCTCTGGAAACCACTTGGCACCCGGAAGCTTGTCTTTATCTTGAACAATGACGTCGCCTTTTTCGCCAATCACATCAAAGTAATCCCAAATCAGCGACCAAAATGCTTCGTTGTTATCAATCGACCACTGATAGAGTTCGTGATAATTCGCAAGACCCGCGTCATTATGCACGTTTATCTGTTGCAGGAAATCGCTCATGCGCGCTTCAGCGATTTGATCCGCACTGGGTTGCCAAAGTCGTTCTGCTGCCATGTTAATTATCCTTTTTTTGCCAATTCTGCGAGTGCTACTTGAGAGCGAGGGCCATGCCCAAGGTGTTGACAAATATCAGCACCTGCACGGACGAGTGCATCAAGCTCGACGCCCGTCTTAATGCCCATTCCGTTTAACATGTATACCACATCTTCGGTCGCTACATTACCGCTGGCGCCTTTTGCATACGGGCAACCGCCTAAGCCTGCCACCGCACTATCAACGGTATTCACCCCGAGTTCCAAACAGGCAAGAATATTTGCTAAAGCCTGCCCGTAGGTATTGTGGAAGTGCAATGCCAACTGGTTGGCCGGCACCACCTCAAGTACAGCCTTGACCATTTCAGCCGCTTGTAGCGGTGTACCCACACCAATCGTGTCGCCAAGGGACACTTCGTAACAGCCCATTTCGATCAATTGCTGCGCTACATGTGCGACATCTTTGAGTGGTACATCGCCTTGGTAAGGACAGCCTAGAACACACGAGACGTAGCCGCGTACGCGTACATTCGCTTGTCGTGCTTGGCTGATTACCGGACGAAAGCGTTCCAGTGACTCGTCGATAGAACAGTTGATATTACGCTGACTAAATTGTTCTGATGCGGCACCAAAAACGGCAACCTCATCAGTATTCACCGCGAGCGCGTTCTCCAATCCTTTTAGATTGGGTGTCAGAGCGGAGTAAGTAATCCCAGAGTGACGTTCTATCTGTTCCATGATCTCGCCACTGTCGGCCATCTGTGGCACCCACTTCGGGCTGACAAAACTAGCGCTTTCTATATATTTTAGGCCCGTTTTAGACAGGGCATTAATCAGCTCTATTTTAGCGGCGGTCGGAACCGCCACTTCATTTTGTAAGCCATCGCGTGGACCGACTTCGACGATATTAACTTCATCCGGCATAGCGCTGCGTTTAAACATGCTTACTCCTTCTCGGCAATAGCAACGAGTTCGTCACCATCACTCACTAAGTCACCCGAGGCAAAAAATACGTCAGTTACTTCACCTGCGCAATGCGCTTTAATGGTGTACTCCATCTTCATTGCTTCCATGATGACAAGGGCTTGGTCTTTCTCAACGTGGTCGCCTTTGCTGACCAAAACATCTGTGATTGTGCCATTCATCGGCGCGACCAGGCCTCCACCGGCGTTGTCATCGACCAAGGTATCAGCCACCTTATGGCGATGCAGTGTCACTGGACCTTGCTCGGTAAATACAGTGAGTGTGTCATCACTGGTCGCAATGTAGCGCTGATAGCGATGACCGTTCACAACAACGTTGAGCTGATCATCTCGGATACTCGCTTGGATGGCAAAGCGCTCTTCGCCAATTGTCACGCTAAAGCCATTATCTGTTTGCTCGAGCTCAACACGATTCAGTTCTTCGCCGTCACTGAATTCAACCACGTGCACGGCGGCTTCATTCAAGCGCAGTGCATCAGCACGATCCCACGGACTATTGTTGGTGTTGATTTGCGTTTGACGTTGTAATACATCAAATACTGCCGCTTCAGTGCGTACCCAATTAAGATCTTGGGTCGACTCTGGGAATAACGATTGTTCATACTGCTGGATAAATTCAGTCGTGAGATCCATGCGCATAAATGCTGGATGGCTTGCTAACCGGTGTAAAAACTCAATATTTGTATGCAAGCCCGTCACACGGTACTGCTTCAAAGCGCGTTGTAACTTCAGTAAGGCGCGATCTCGGTCAGTATCCCAAACAATCAATTTGGCGATCATCGGATCGTAGAAACTCGAGATTTCATCACCTTGCTCGACACCCGTATCGATACGCACGCCGGCATTGACTGCTGGGGTACGAAGGTGACGGATCGTGCCCGTGCTCGGTAAAAAGTCGTTGGCAGGGTCTTCCGCATAAATACGCGCTTCGAAAGCATGACCGTTAACGGTGACGGCGTCTTGCGTCAACGGTAAGCTGTCCCCAGAGGCGACCATGAGCTGCCATTCGACTAAGTCTAAGCCGGTAATCATCTCTGTTACGGGGTGTTCGACTTGTAAGCGAGTATTCATTTCCATGAAGAAAAACTCGCCACTGGCGTCGTATAAAAACTCAACCGTGCCTGCACCCACGTAGTCAATAGCTTTTGCTGCTTTGACGGCAGCTTCACCCATCGCTTGACGGGTTGTTTCCGATAGCGCCGGCGCAGGCGCCTCTTCAATGACTTTTTGGTGACGGCGTTGTACCGAACAATCTCGTTCTGCAAGGTATACCGCGTTGCCATGCTGGTCGCAGAATACTTGGATCTCTACGTGGCGTGGATTACGGATAAAGCGCTCAAACAAGATTTTGTCATTGCCAAACGATGATTTCGCTTCACGTTTTGCCGAACTCAGTGCAGATTTAAAATCCTGCTCCGATTCGACCACGCGCATACCTTTACCACCACCGCCATAAGCGGCTTTTAAAAGCAGTGGGAAGCCAACCTCTTTCGCTTTGGCAAATAGTGTGTCTTCGTCTTGTTCGCTACCATGATAACCAGGAACTAAAGGTACACCCGCTTCTTCCATAATGGCTTTAGCGGCACTTTTAGACCCCATTGCAGCAATCGCCGAAACCGGTGGACCGACAAAAATAATATCATTCTGCTGACAGAGTTCAGCAAACGATTCATTCTCAGATAAAAAACCGTAACCTGGATGGATAGCATCGGCACCGGCAGATTTTGCGACGTTGATAATCGTGTCTGCTTTTAAGTAACTTTCGTTGCTCGGTGCCGGACCAATGTAATAGGCTTCGTCAGCAAGTTGCGTATGCCGTGCCTGTGCGTCCGCAGCCGAGTATACCGCAATGGTGCGGATACCCATTTGGCGTGCCGTTTCGATAACACGGCAAGCGATTTCACCACGGTTTGCAATAAGAAGTGATTGAATCATAAATAATCCCGTTAACTTTTGCTTTGCCACTGCGGCGCGCGTTTTTCTAGAAATGCAGTGAGGCCTTCTTGACCTTCATCTGATACGCGAATTTTTGCAATTTCCTCGATAGTAAATCGGCGCACCGGGTCACTAGTGGGTTGGTGTGCAACGCCACGAATAAGGCGTTTACACGCGCCCAAGGCTTGTGGTGAATTGTTTAATAGTGCCTCAAGAAGTGATGGCAAGGTGTCTTCAAATTCTTCAACAATTTCAGTGACTAATCCTGCTTGCAAGGCTTTTTCGGCAAAGAAACGTTCGGCGGTCAGCATATAACGACGCGCTTGGCGCTCACCCATAACACGTACGACATAAGGGCTTATCACTGCGGGGATGAGGCCGATTTTGACTTCGCTCAGGCAAAAACTGCTTTTGGGTAGTGCTAAAACCATGTCGCAACAGGCGGCTAAGCCAACAGCGCCACCAAACGCAGCGCCTTGCACGAGTGCGATGGTGGGTTTGCTTAACTGATCAAGTTGGCTCATTAAGCGATCGAGACCAGCGGCATCATCGATATTTTCTTGATAATCCTTATCCGCCATGGAGCGCATCCAGTTTAAGTCGGCGCCCGCGGAAAAGTTTTTGCCATTGGAACGCAATACTAAAACGCGCGCCTGTTCAGACTCCTCAACTTCAGTTAATGCGGCAACGAGCTCAGCGATCATTTTATCGTCGAAGGCATTGTGCACTTCTGGACGATTCAGGGTAAGCCATGCGACACCACGAGAATCGATAGAAAATTCAGTGTATTCACTCATGATTGCTCTCCTTACATCCGGAATACGCCGAATTGGCTGTCTTCAATCGGTGCGTTAAGTGAAGCGGCAATGCTAAGGCCCAGCACATCGCGGGTTTGTGCAGGGTCGATAATACCGTCATCCCATAAACGGCCCGAAGCATAGTAGGGGTGACCTTGCTTCTCGTATTGTTCAACAATCGGTTGTTTCAGCTTGGCTTCATCTTCCGCACTCAGTTTTTCGCCTTTACGCGCAAGATTGTCCTTGGTGACTTGAGCCATTACACCGGCGGCCTGTTCACCACCCATTACCGAAATACGTGCGTTTGGCCACATAAACATCAGGGTCGGATCGTAGGCTCGTCCGCACATGCCGTAGTTACCTGCACCATAGCTCCCGCCAATGAGCACGGTGAACTTAGGTACTTTGGCGCAGGATACAGCCATTACCATTTTAGCGCCGTGCTTAGCGATACCCTCGGCTTCATATTTTTTACCGACCATAAAACCGGTGATGTTTTGCAAGAACACGAGAGGAATTTTACGCTGCGCGCACAATTCAATGAAATGAGCACCTTTTTGTGCACTTTCAGAGAATAAAATACCGTTATTTGCCACGATCCCGACGGGATACCCGTGAATACGCGCAAAGCCCGTCACCAGCGTGGTGCCATAGTTCGCTTTAAACTCATCAAAATCAGAGTCATCCACGACACGCGCAATCACTTCGTGAACATCGTAAGGCTTACGTAAATCGGTGCCAACGATGCCATAGAGTTCTTTTGCATCATAACGCGGCGGCTTGCTTTCGCGTTGATCTAACTGAGTGGGTGCGGGGCGGTTTAATCGTGCCACTGAACGGCGCGCTAATGCCAAAGCATGCTCGTCATTATGGGCAAAGTGATCGGCAACACCAGAAACCCGCGTGTGTACATCGGCACCACCGAGTTCTTCGGCGCTGACTTCCTCGCCCGTTGCCGCTTTAACTAACGGCGGACCGGCAAGAAAAATAGTGCCTTGCTCTTTTACAATCACGCTCTCGTCGGCCATGGCAGGTACATAAGCACCGCCAGCTGTACATAGACCCATGACAACCGCGATCTGCGGAATGCCCTTAGCTGACATGTTGGCTTGATTAAAGAAGATGCGACCAAAGTGATCTTTATCAGGGAATACGTCATCTTGACGAGGTAGGTTGGCACCGCCCGAGTCGACTAAATAAATACACGGCAAATGGCATCGTTCGGCAATTTCTTGCGCGCGCAGATGCTTCTTAACGGTTAAGGGATAATAAGTACCGCCTTTTACCGTTGCGTCGTTAGCAACGATCATGCACTCAACGCCTTCGACGCGACCAATACCCGCCACGACACCGGCTGCCGGTACGTAATCGTCGTAAACGTCCCATGCAGCGAACTGACCGATTTCTAGAAACGCTGAACCAGCGTCAAGCAGTTTATTAATACGTTGGCGCGGTAAAAGTTTACCGCGCGACAAGTGACGCTCTTGATATTTAGGACCGCCGCCTTGTTTAATTTGTTCGACTTTAGCGTTCACGTCATCAACGACCGCTTGCATCGATTCATAGTTCGCTTTGAACTGCTCGTCGCGGGTGTTGACTTTGCTTGCAAGAATAGCCACAGCGTCTCCTTTTATTTGGACTCGTTGAACAACTCACGACCAATCAGCATACGGCGGATTTCTGATGTACCGGCACCAATTTCATAAAGTTTCGCATCACGTAACAGACGTCCAGTCGGGTATTCGTTAATGTAGCCGTTACCACCGAGCAATTGAATCGCATCAAGAGCAAGTTGAGTCGCTAGCTCGGCTGCATAAAGTATTGCACCCGCTGCGTCTTTGCGCGTGGTTTCACCACGGTCGCACGATTGCGCCACCGCGTAAACGTAAGCACGCGCTGCGTTAGTGCGCGTATACATATCTGCGACCTTACCCTGTACCAATTGAAACTCACCAATCGCTTTGCCGAACTGGTTACGATCGTGGATATAGGGAACGACGGTATCTAGACACGCTTGCATGATGCCCAACGGGCCCGCCGCGAGTACAGCGCGCTCGTAATCTAAGCCACTCATCAATACTTCAACGCCACCATTAAGTTCGCCGAGAATATTTTCCGCAGGTACCTCGGCATCTTCGAACACCAGCTCGCAAGTATTTGAGCCGCGCATTCCAAGTTTGTCGAGCTTTTGGGCTTGGCTAAATCCTGGGGTGTTTTTCTCAACGATAAACGCGGTGATACCACGCGAGGCCTTTTCGGCGTCAGTTTTAGCGTAAATCACAAAAACGTCGGCATCGGGACCGTTAGTAATCCACATTTTATTGCCGTTTAGTACGTACTTGTCGCCTTTCTTCTCGGCTTTCAGTTTCATGCTGACCACGTCCGAGCCCGCATTAGGTTCGCTCATCGCGAGCGCGCCTACATGTTCGCCGGTACAGAGCTTAGGTAAGTATTTTTGTTTCTGTTCTTCGTTGCCGTTGCGCGCGATTTGGTTAACGCACAGGTTCGAATGAGCACCGTAACTTAAGCCGACAGAGGCTGATGCGCGACTTATTTCTTCCATCGCGATGACGTGTTCAAGGTAACCCATACCTGAGCCTCCATACTGTTCGTCAACTGTCAAACCAAGTAGACCCATATCACCGAGTTTACGCCATAAATCACTTGGAAACTCATTGGCTTCATCAATTTCAGCTGCACGAGGTGCGATTTCATCGCGTGCAAATGCGTTGACTGCTTCACGCAGCATGTCCGCGGTTTCGCCTAAGCCAAAGTTAAAAGAATTAAATTGCGTAATCATAATGACTCCTGAGATGAGACTACTTTCTTGGTTGTCGTTCGCACTGACTCAAGTTCGTCTTGGCAACGTTGCTCAAGACCCGAGAGCTCAGTCAGTAATACGTTGATATCTTCCATTTGTTGCTTGAGTGATGCCTTTTTCTCGGCGATTAACTCAAGTACCTTTTCTAACTGTGCAGCCGAACTATTGTCTGCGTCATACAACTCAAATAAACGTCGGGTTTCAGCTAACGAGAAACCTAACCGCTTGCCACGTAAAATAAGTTTTAGACGGACGCGATCTTTATTATTGTAAATTCGATGTTGACCTTGACGACGAGGCGACAGCAACCCTTCGTCTTCGTAGAAGCGGATAGAACGGGTCGTAATGTCAAATTGTTTTGCCAATTCGCCGATCGTATAAGTGATTTTGTTACTCATCAGACTTGCTTTTTAGTTGACCTAAGATCTAAGCTTAGAGGAAGTTTACGTTAACGTAAAGTGGTATTGGAGGAAAGATGTCAAACGATTCGGTCGTAATTGTTGCCGCAAACCGGACAGCAATGGGGGGCTTCCAAGGTAGCCTGAGTGAAGTCAGTGCGCCTAATTTAGGGGCTACTGCGATTAAAGCTGCGTTAGGAAATAGCGGCCTCAAAGAAACCGATGTTTCTGAGGTCATTATGGGTAACGTACTGCCGGCGGGGTTAGGTCAAGCGCCCGCACGTCAGGCGATGTTATATGCCGGTTTACCGCAAAGCACAGGTGCTACGACCATTAATAAAGTCTGTGGTTCAGGCTTAAAAGCAGCGATGTTTGCAACGGACTTAATTCGTGCAGGCTCAGCAGATGTTGTTGTGGCAGGCGGTATGGAAAGTATGTCGCGTGCGCCTTACTTACTTGACAAAGGCCGTAATGGGTACCGTATGGGACATGGTCAATTGTTTGACCACATGATGCTCGACGGCTTAGAAGACGCGTACGAAGGTAAAGCCATGGGCTGTTATGCTCAGGATACCGCAGACAAGTATGGATTAGATCGCGATGCGATGGATAACTTCGCGATTAACTCGTTAGAGAAAGCGCAGGCCGCCATTGAAAAAGGTTACTTCAAAGGTGAAATTACGCCGTTGACTTATTCAACGCGCAAGGGTGATGTTACCGTAGATACCGATGAGCAGCCGGGTAAAGCACGACTTGATAAGATCCCACAACTACGTCCAGCGTTTAAGAAAGACGGCACTATTACAGCTGCCAACTCAAGCTCAATCTCGGATGGGGCTGCGGCGCTTGTATTGATGCGCGAGAGTGAGGCTGCTAAGCGCGGTTTGAAACCGCTTGCTCGCGTTAAAGGGCATGCAACTCATTCTCAGGCGCCTGCTGAGTTTACTGTGGCGCCTATTGGCGCGATGGACGCGTTGTTGAACCAAGTCGGATGGAGCAAAGAAGACGTCGATTTATGGGAAATCAACGAAGCGTTCGCCATGGTCACCATGTTAGCAATCAACGAAATGAAGCTTGATGCTAACCGCGTTAATGTCCACGGCGGTGCGTGTGCGTTGGGTCATCCGATTGGTGCCAGTGGCGCCCGTTTGCTGGTTACCTTGCTTCACGCATTGAAGCAACGCGGCGAGAAACGGGGTATTACCTCACTATGCATTGGTGGTGGTGAAGCCGTCGCACTTGCCGTTGAAATGATGTAGTCAACGGCTTAGGTTACGTTGCTGGCGCGAAGCCAAAATAACAGCAATAACAATTAAGCTCGCGCCCAGCAACCATCTTAACCAGTCGGTATCGTGTTGCCAAAACAACACGTTAACGAGAATCCCAGCGGGAATTAAGGCATTATTCATAGCCGCGAGCTGTCCGGTATTGACCCATTTGCTGGCTAGGTTCCAGCCGAGATAGCCAAGGCCGGAGGCGACAATGCCGAGCCACAACAAAATGCCCCATTGTAAGGGTGTAGTAGGTAGCATTTGGTGATTGCCAAACAGTAAAACACCTAAGCCAGAGACGAGGCTAGCACCGGCAAAAAATGCGGCGAATTGTTGAATTTGATTTTGCGTTGAGCCGAGGTCTAAGCGTTTGTATGCTACTTGGCCGGCAGCGAAGCATAAATTGGCGGCTTGAATCAAAGCAAAGCCAATAATGAAATCAGCGCTTAGCCCCTGGTAACGAATGATGGCAGCGCCTAAGACTGAGATGGCGGCTGCGAGCCACCAAGTGAATGGTAAGCGGCGGCGCCCTAAAATGATTTCGTCGATGAGTGTAATGTAAAGCGGGGTGAATATCGTGAACAATAGTACCTCGGCGACACTCAAATAAAGAAATGCGTGATACAAAAACAAGTACATTAAGCCGATTTGTACGGCACCAATTCCGGCAAGTTGGGTCAGTGTTTTAACCGAATAGGCTTTGAGCTGACGCCATTTGAATAATGGCAAGATAGTAAACAAAGCCAGTAGCATGCGGATAAATACGACCCAATAGCCATCAACTTGGCCGGCAAGGTATTCGCCGATGAGCGAGAAGCTTGCCGCCCAGAGTAACGTAATAAGAATTAAAAGTGGCACGGTATGCGTCTCTTTTAAGGATTATGAAAATTTGGTTTATAAAATAACACAACAAGAAGGTGAGTTATGTCTAAAAAAGTGCCTCTGTATATCGACGGAGAGTTTCGCGCTTCAAAAGCTGAGTCTTGGATTCCGGTAACCAATCCAGCGACCCAAGAAGTGATTGCTGAAGCTCCATGCGCGACTCAAGACGAGATGGAAGCTGCTGTTGCGAGTGCACGAGAAGCCTTTAAAACGTGGAAAGAAGTGCCTGTTTCTGAGCGTGCTCGTGTCATGATGCGCTATCAGGCATTGCTTAAAGAACACCAAGAAGAAATTGCAGAAATCTTAGCGCAAGAGACTGGAAAAACCTTTGAAGATGCCAAAGGTGATGTATGGCGCGGCATTGAAGTGGTTGAGCAAGCCGCGAACATTCCATCGTTGATGATGGGTGAGACGGTCGAAAACGTAGCACGCTCTATCGACTCTTACAGCTACATTCAGCCGCTCGGTATTTGTGCGGGTATCACGCCGTTTAACTTTCCCGCGATGATCCCATTATGGATGTTCCCGATGGCTATTGCCTGTGGTAACACTTTCATCTTAAAGCCTTCAGAACAAGATCCATTGACGCCAACACGCTTAGTTGAGCTATTTGAGCAAGCGGGCGCGCCTAAAGGCGTACTGCAGGTGATTCACGGTGGTAAAGACCAAGTTGATTTCGTTTTAGACCATCCTGAAATTCATGCGTTATCGTTTGTTGGTTCAGTACCTGTCGCCGAATACATTTATCGCCGTGGTACTGAGAACGGTAAACGCGTACAAGCGTTCGCGGGCGCTAAAAACCATTGTGTCATCATGCCTGATGCTAACAAGCAGCAAGTCATTAACAACCTCGTCGGTGCTTCTGTCGGAGCGGCAGGCCAACGTTGTATGGCAATTTCAGTCGCAGTATTTGTCGGCGCGGCGAAAGAGTGGATCCCTGAAGTCGCTGAAGCGATTGCAAAAGTTCGTCCAGGCGCTTGGAACGATGAGAACGCAGCGTACGGACCTGTCATTAGTCCACAAGCTAAAGAGCGTATTGAACAAATGATCACCGACGGTGAAAATGAAGGTGCCAAGCTACTTGTCGATGGTCGTGGTTGCACCGTGGAAGGCTTGCCGGACGGCAACTGGGTTGGTCCAACGGTATTCTCTGAAGTCACCGCTGATATGGATATCTATAAAAAGGAAGTCTTTGGTCCCGTGCTTAGTATGATGGAAGTCGAGGACCTAGACGATGCACTGACGTTGGTGAACAACAACCCGTACGGTAACGGCACGTCAATCTTCACTTCGAATGGTGCGGCAGCGCGCAAATACCAACACGAAGTCACTGTCGGTCAGGTCGGTATCAATATTCCTATCCCGGTGCCATTGCCGTTCTTCTCGTTCACTGGCTGGAAACGTTCATTCTTTGGTGACTTGCATGCTTATGGTAAGCAAGCGATCCGCTTCTACACCGAAACCAAAACCGTGACTGCGCGTTGGTTTGAGAGTGATATTGAGGCGAGTGGACCTAATATGTCTATTCACCTGAAGTAATTGATAAGTTAAAGGTAGTTAGCATGAACTTTGAATTAACAGAAGACCAACAAGCCTTTGTCGATACTGCCAAAGCGTTTGCGGATAAAGAACTTGCACCTAACGCAGCGCGCTGGGATGAAGAAGCTCATTTTCCTATCGAGGTTTTTCGTAAAGCCGGTGAGATGGGCTTTATGGGAATGTATACCCCAGAAGAGGCGGGTGGTTTTGGCATGAGTCGTTTAGACTCAGCACTTATTTTCGAACAATTAGCGGGTGGGTGTACAGCCACGACTGCTATGATGACCATTCATAATATGGTGACCTGGATGATTGGTTCATTCGGTCAACAAGATGTCATCGACGAGTGGGTACCAGAGTTAGTAACCGGTGAAAAGCTCGGTTCTTATTGTTTAACTGAGCCAGGCTCTGGCTCAGATGCAGCGAGCTTACGCACCAGCGCTAAAAAAGAAGGCGATGAGTACGTTCTCAACGGTTCTAAGATGTTTATTTCAGGTGCCGGCTCAACGGATGTGATGGTGGTCATGGCACGCACTGGAGAGGCGGGCCCTAAAGGTATTTCTGCCTTTGTTGTGCCAGCCGATGCAAAAGGCATTAGCTATGGCAAAAAAGAAGATAAAATGGGTTGGAACGCTCAACCTACCCGGCTGGTAACCTTTGAGGATGTGCGTATCCCAGCCAAGAACTTGTTGGGTGATGAAGGTGAGGGCTTCAAGTTCGCGATGATGGGACTTGATGGTGGCCGTATTAATATCGCGGTCTGTTCCGTAGGTACTGCGCAGGCGGCATTAGAGACGGCGTCTGCGTATATGCACGAACGCAGTCAGTTTGGTAAACCGTTAGCGGCATTCCAAGCGCTTCAGTTTAAACTGGCGGACATGGCGACTGAGCTTGTTGCAGCACGTCAAATGGTTCGATTAGCTGCTTCGAAAGTGGATAACAATGATCCCGATAAGACAACCTATTGTGCGATGGCTAAACGCTTTGCCACGGATATCGGTTTCCAAGTGTGTAATGAAGCACTACAAATCCATGGTGGCTACGGCTATATCAAAGAATATCCGCTTGAGCGCCATGTTCGTGATGTGCGCGTTCATCAAATTCTTGAGGGAACCAACGAAGTGATGCGACTGATCATTGCACGTCGCATTCTAGCTGATAGCGACCGCCAAATTTTGTAAGGAGTCGGCATGCAAACTCCCGTAATTCTTGAAACAATCAACGCCGGTGACAAAGTCATCGGCGTTGCTACGCTAAACTCTGAAAAATCACTCAACGCGCTCAGCTTGGCAATGGCAGAAACACTGCTGCCCCAATTACAAGCCTGGGCTGATGATCCTCAGGTGGCTTGTGTTTGGCTGCAAGGCGCAGGTGAAAAAGCGTTTTGTGCCGGTGGCGACATCGTTGCTATGTACAAAGCGATGCAAGCACAGCCCGGCCAATTAGTTGAAGAAGTCGAGAACTTCTTTACTACGGAATATCAATTAGACTATGCCATTCAGACCTATCCAAAGCCGATCATCTGCTGGGGTGATGGTATTGTGATGGGCGGTGGTATGGGCCTAATGAATGGCGCCAGTCACCGTATTGTAACGGAACGCTCATTGCTAGCGATGCCGGAAGTAACCATCGGTTTGTACCCCGATGTGGGGGCAACGTATTTCTTGAACCGGATGCCGGAAGGTTGTGGTGCATTCTTAGGGATGACTGGCGCGACTATGAATGCGTCTGACGCTCTTTTCCTTAATCTTGCTGATCAGTTCGTCGGTCACGAACATAAAGCTCAAGTCATCGAAGCACTACAGGCTATTGAATGGGGTGATACGGGCGCACTGAATCATCAAAAAGTGACCGATACACTCGAGCGTCTTGCTGAACAAGATGATACTGCGTTACCCACTCCTCAAGTTGAACCCCATCTTGAGACCATACAACAATGTGTGTCTGCAAGTAGTGTGACGGAAGCGACCCAACGAGTTTTGGCTGAGCAACAAGATGATAAGTGGTTCCAGAAGGCGCAAAAAAATCTAAGTCATGGTTGCCCAATCACGCCTCACTTAGTGTGGCAACAAACTCATCATGGTGCGGATCTGTCATTAGCAGACTGCTTTAGATTCGAGCTTACATTATCGTGTAATTGCGCCGTGCGTGGTGATTTCGCCGAGGGTATTCGTGCATTACTCATCGACAAAGACAAACAGCCGCAGTGGCAGTTTGCAAGCGTAGGCGATGTGACGGAAGAGGCCATCGACGGGTTTTTCGATCCACCGTGGGGCGAGCGTACACATCCATTAGCAGCGCTTGAGCAAGTGTTGATGAAAAAATAATAACTATCGACAACAAGAAGGAGTCGAACATGGCGAATGTCGCATTTATCGGATTAGGTAACATGGGTGGACCGATGGCCATGAACTTGGCTAAAGCAGGTCACAATGTAAATGCGTTTGATCTATCGAAAGACGCTCTAGCACAGGTTGAAGCTGCGGGTGCCCGAGCCTGTGCAAGCCCTCGCGAAGCGATTGAAGGTGTGGAGTTTGTCGTCAGCATGTTACCGGCCGACCATCATGTCGAGTCGGTCTACTTAGGTGATGAGGGACTTGTACACGTATTGACAGATAAGCAGTTGGTCATTGATTGCAGTACCATCTCTTCGGAAGCCGCGATCTATGTGGGAGAACAACTGCAGAAAGCGGGTATTGCCTTTATTGACGCACCGGTTTCAGGTGGTGTAGGAGGTGCGAAAGCAGGCACCTTAACGTTCATCTGCGGTGGCACTGAGAGCAATGTGGATCGTGCTCGCACCGTACTCAATGACATGGGCAAAAATGTGTTCCGCGCGGGGGATGTCGGCGCGGGTCAAATCGCCAAAATATGCAATAATATGTTGCTCTCAGTACTCATGGTAGGGACTTCTGAGGCCTTGCAACTAGGCAAGGCCAATGGCCTTGACCCGAAAGTATTGAGCGAAATCATGTTGCAAAGTTCAGGTCGCAACTGGACATTAGAAGTTTATAACCCATGCCCTGACGTGATGGAAGGTGTACCATCGAGTAACGATTATCAGGGTGGCTTTATGGTTGATCTGATGAGTAAAGACTTGGGTCTTGCACAGCAAACCGCGTTAAAGTCGGGCGCCGCTACGCCGATGGGCGCTTTAACCCGTAACCTCTATCATGGGTGGTCGCAGCAAGGCCATGGTCGACAAGACTTCTCAAGTATTTTTAACTATTTGACACCGATCTCGAAAAAATAAAGAGGCAGTTCATGCAAGTAAAAGATAGCGTAATTGTAATCACAGGTGGCGCACAAGGCTTAGGCTTGGCAATGGCAGAAGATTTTGCTAAGCAAGGCGCTCAATTGGCGTTAATTGATATTAACGGCGACGTATTGGGTGATGCACAAGAAACCTGTGAAAAGTTGGGTGCTAAAAAAGTGATCGGCTATGAAGTCGATATCACCGATGAGGAATCAGTCGAGACGGTATTTGAGCAAATTCAACAAGAGTTTGGTGGTATTGATGTCTTAGTGAATAACGCTGGTCTTCTGCGTGACGGGTTATTGATTAAGTTCAAAGATGGCGAAATCAAGCAGAAAATGCCATTGCAACAATTCCAGTCGGTGTTAGATGTTAACCTAACGGGTACCTTCTTGTGTGGTCGTGAAGCGGCAGCGCAAATGGTTAAAGCCGGTAAGAAAGGGGTCATCATTAATATCTCAAGCGTCGCACGTGCGGGCAATATTGGTCAAACTAACTATGCCGCTACCAAAGCCGGCGTTGTGGCAATGACGGTTACTTGGGCGCGTGAACTCGGTCGTTATGGTATTCGCTGTGGTGCTATCGCGCCAGGCTTTATCGAAACACCGATGACTGCTCAGATGAAGCCAGAAGCGGTAGAACGTGCTTTATCCATGGTACCTCTGAAACGTTGGGGTCAGCCGACTGAAATCGCTCATAGTGCGCGTTATATCATTGAAAACGACTTTTTCAGTGGTCGCGTCGTGGAGATTGACGGTGGCGTGCGTTTATAATTAAACGCTAAACCGAACCCCATGTGGCTCATAGCTTAGCGTCTCTGTTATAGTATTCGTTGCTCGAGTGCTAATAGAGACGCTTAACTATGAAAATGACGTATCCATTACTGTTTAAAACCATTCCGATCTGTGCCATTTGGCTCGCACTGTGCATTTTAGCGTTAGCCTATTTAGAGTGGCCAAACGATTTATTGTCGCAAATACTTACATCTATCGTTGCCCTCGCGAGCGTTGTTTTCGCGTTTAAGCTATCCGGCGAAATCTTCTTTAAACAAATTAATTTGAAGCAATCAGAGCTCAGTTATACGCAGGCATGGTCTCAACCTCGTACGCAACGCTGGGCTGATGTTACTGAGGTCGACTACTCACCTCTATGGCACTCATTTAAGCTGAAGTTCGATAATGGCGAGCAGTTAAATGTCAGCGTAATTTTGACCCACCTTACTGAATTTTTGGGCTTAATGGCACACGAACTGCCCCGCGATAAGTATATCGATGCGGTGAATAAATTCAGTGGCGCGATGGGCGGGGATAAATGACATGCGAAAATTGCCGCCGCTGAACGCGCTTAAATCTTTCGAAGCTGCAGCACGCCATTTGAGCTTTACCAAAGCAGCAGAAGAACTATTCGTAACCCAAGCCGCGGTGAGTCATCAAGTCAAAGCGCTGGAAGAATTTTTGCAAATTAAGTTGTTCATTCGGCGTAATCGGACACTATTACTGACCGAAGAAGGCCAGGCGTATTATCTACAGTTAAGAGATATTTTTGCGCAACTAATACAGGCGACTGACAAGTTAAGACTGGTGTCAGAAAAGGGGGCGTTGACCGTCTCAGTGCCACCGAGCTTTGCTATTTTGTGGTTTGTGCCCCGCTTGAGCAGTTTCCGCGAGGCGCACCCGGATATGGATATTCGTATCAAAGCCGTGGATGAAATTACCGGCTCACTCACCGACGACGTCGATGTCGCCATTTATTATGGTGATGGGCGCTGGCCAGGGGTAAAGAGTTACCGTTTGCACAAAGAGTATTTGTGGCCCGTGTGTTCACCTATTTTGGCTGAACGCATGAACGTCCAGACCCCGGCCGATTTGCTAAAGCATACGCTGTTGCATGATGAAACACGGAATGCCTGGAACGACTGGTTTGAAATGGTGGGCGAAAGTAAACCGATAAAAGATGGTGGGCCTGTATTTAGTCACTCAAGCCTCGCTTTGCAGGCGGCAGTGCACGGGCAGGGCATTGCTTTAGCTAATCACGTTTTGGCTAAACCTGAGATTGATAGCGGGCACTTGATCCGTATTTTTCCTCAGGCGCTGAGACGTAATAAGGCATTTTATCTTGTCTGCCGTGACAATCAGTCAGAAATCGGTAAGATCGCCACCTTTCGAAACTGGATCATGCAACTGGTGCACGAAGAAGAACGCGCCTTCGAGTTAGAATCAGAATGAAGCATCTACAGGGAACGACCTATCAAGTCGCGGGTGAAAGCAACACGCAACGTATCGTCTTTTTTCATGGCTCGGGGGGTGGCCCAGATACTCCTTTTATGGAGTTTTTTACCGACCAGTGGCAAGCACTCGGTTTTGAGGTTGTACGTCCTGATTTTCCCTACTGGCAAAAAGTCCGAGCAACTGGAGTTAAGCGTCCGCCTGATAGGATAGAGCGTTTAGTTGAGCAAATGCGAATGTGGTTATCTGAGTTACAACGAGACGGTAAACCGCTTTGGTTGGCAGGCAAGTCACTGGGAAGTCGAGTCATGTTACGACTGGCGGATGAATTTGAAGCGCAGGGTCAAATCGCGCTGGGGTTTCCATTTAATCCACCGTCTAAACCCGAGCGCTCTCGCTTAGACGAGTTAGGGTATGCGCGTAGTCCCGGATTAATCATCGAGGGGACGCGCGATCCATTTGCAAAACAGGTTCGCAATAGGGCGTTAATATTGCCGTCACATTGGCAGATTCAATGGCTTGAGGGCGGTGATCATGGGTTTGAACCGACTGCCGCGAAACGTCATTTACGAGGGCGCTTATGGCTTCAGGCGAGTCAACTTACTGAGGAGTTTTTAAAATGATGAGTCAGTTATTGCTAATTATTGCAGCAATATATGGTGCGGTAGCGGTTGCGCTCGGGGCATTCGCGGCACACGGGTTAAAGAGTCGATTGAGCGAACAGTTACTGGCGGTATTTCAGACCGGCGTGACCTATCAGTTCTATCATACACTCGCGTTATTGCTGGCGGGATTATGGCTTCGATTTGCCCCCTCACCATGGGTCGCGGCCGCGGGCATCTTCTGGGCGTTAGGTGTGGTATTATTCTCAGGTAGTTTATATGCGCTGGCGCTGACCAGCATCAAATGGTTTGGTCCGATAACACCGCTCGGTGGTTTGTTATTTATTTTGGGTTGGATTTGCTTATTAGTTGGAGCAGTTAAAGCATGAATGGATTGGTATTGCTGTGTCGTGCAGGTTTTGAAGGGGATTGTGCGGCAGAGATCCAAGAAAAAGCAGCCGCACTCGGTGTATATGGATACTGCCAAACACAGGCCGATCAAGCCTATGTGGTTTATCATTGCCAAGCAGAGGAAGCGGATCATTTAGCCAAAAAATTACCATTAAAAGAACTCATCTTCACCCGCACGTTTTTTGTTCTTTTAGCAAGTGCTCAGCTTGCAGGTATTGAGGATCGTGTCAGTGTCGTTAAAGAAGCGTTAGAACCTCATAAAGAGTGGTTCGGGCTAGCGGGGGCGTTACGTGTAGAAACACCTGATAGCAATGAAGCGAACGCTATCGCTAAGTTTTGTCGTAAGTTTGCTGTCCCGTTACGCCAGGGCTTACGCGCTGTAGATTTGCTGAGCAAGAAGCCACTCGCGAAGCGTCCGTTTTTACATGTGTTTTTTGTTAATAAGGCGTACGCTTTATTGGGGTATTCCTACAGCTTCAATCAGAGTCCTTATGAAGAAGGGATTTTGCGTTTACGTATGCCATCCAATGGGCCGAGTCGTTCTACGTTGAAGTTAGACGAAGCATTTCATGTTTTCGTGCCAGAAGAGGAACGTGAGCAGCGAATTCAAGCCGGTATGCGTGCAGTCGACCTCGGTGCCGCACCGGGCGGTTGGACATATCAACTGGTACGTCGTGGCATGATGGTACAAGCCGTCGATAATGGTCCAATGGCGGATAGCCTAATGGAGACCGGTCAGGTAGAGCACATTCGTGAAGACGGTTTTAAATATCGTCCCAAGCGTCGCAATGTCACTTGGCTCGTGTGCGATATGGTCGAAAAGCCTGCGCGGGTAGGTGAGCTAATGACAGCCTGGCTGTTAGAAGAATACTGCAAAGAAGCAATATTTAACTTAAAGCTACCGATGCGTCAACGCTACGCCTCTGTAAAGCAGTATTTGGAACAAATAACCGAGCAGCTGCAAGAGCAGGGCGAACGGAGCTTCGAAATTCAAGCCAAACATTTGTATCATGACAGAGAAGAAATCACGGTACACCTACGCTGGCTATAACCCAAGCTGAAAAAATAGATGTTTTACGCGTACGTCGCGCACATTGCGCGACGATGCACAAGACCCTCTGATGAGAGTATCGGGTCGTACGCATCGCAGTAGGTCGCGCATTTTGCGCGACTTTGCGCTGGACGCGTCACCCATACGGGCATAGCTAGTTTAAGCTATAACGGAGCGGGGCGTTTAACGCAATTAGGGGATACGCAGTACCAGTACGATGCGCACGGTCATCGCCTCATTGTAGAGCAGGGTGGACAAAAACGGCTAACGGTATACAGTCGAGAGGGTGCGCTGTTAATGAGCGCGCAGAACGGACATAGTAGCTATAAGATAATCCTAGATGGTGAAACAGTGGCTCAGGTGGGAGATGATTTAAGTCCAGCCAGCCAACAAGGGTACACGGGTCATGTTGGCGATAACACCGGGCTCGTTTATATGCAGGCACGATACTATGATCCAGTGATTGGGCGGTTTTATTCGAATGATCCTGTGGGTTTTACTGGGGTTAGTACATTTAATAGGTATTCTTACGTGGGAAATAATCCCTATAAATATACCGATCCAACAGGTATGACAAGAAAGTCATCTTACGATAAATGTGAAGATGATCCTAATTGTACCAACGTGATTAAAAAAGGAAGTTCTAACGGTAGAGAAAGCAGAGGGGCAGCAGTTAAGCGTATTTCTGGAGAAATTTACCAACGTGGAGATTTTAAAAGTAAGGGAGAGGCAGATTGGCTTCATGAGTTGAATGATGATGAAAATCTAACAGTGACTGTTAAGGCGGCCATTATGACTGTGAAAGTTTTATCACCTTGGAGATTGGACCCGAATGGTGGATACAAAGCGAATGCTATTATTCTAGGCGGTAATTATATAGGTGGTGAAAACACTGTTCATGGGCAAAGCACTATAAGACATAGACCAAATGGAACTTATGGGATTTATGATGGAAGGTATGATTTTGAGATGCATTCATTTAATTCAATGCATAACGTTATGAGAAATATTGCTACGTTACTAGGCGCACCTATTAGTGGAACATCTTATAATATACATTATGAAGAAAATGTTGGTGTCGTAATTCCTTATAAACCAGAATAAACTTTAGGTAAAAATATGAAAATAAAATCAGCTTTACTTTTAACCTTTATGGTCGGTTTTTTAACTGCTTGCGGTCAAGATAGAGCGAATTCAAACATAAAGTTTGTTGATGTTGATAAGGATCACCAATATTTTTTTAATGAAATAAAAAATACAGTTATTATTCCTGATCAAGTTGTTGATGTAGTAGAGGAAAAAGGCTTTCTTTTGGTGTTGAGAATGGTCGCTAAAAGCATTGATTGTTATAATAAAACCTAGATTCAACTAATAACTGCAACACTCGCTCTTAGCGTGTTGCAATTGC